>Ga0155640_1177_pt1 | contig 18341 bp, 15 predicted proteins | sample RifCSPhighO2_12_FD_107297 | JGI IMG/M metagenome (GOLD analysis project Ga0155640, IMG submission 107297) | Gammaproteobacteria bacterium RIFCSPHIGHO2_12_FULL_45_9 | reverse complement strand
TCGATCACGGCCACTTCAATCGCACGACCTAATCGCAGATGTTGCAGGCCATCATCGCTCACGATCACATCACAGGGTGTTGCGGCTAACAATGCGCGCACGGCCGCTACACGATCCGCACCCACCCACATCGGACACTGTGTTTTACGCGCTAATAACACCGCTTCATCACCCACCACGTGCGGATTACTCTCTGCCGTAACAGGCGCCACTGTTTTCACTTGCCCACCATAGCCACGACTAACCAACCCAACTCGCAATCCCTGTTGCGACAAGGCCTGCGCTAAACTGGCTACAACCGGTGTTTTACCTGTTCCACCCACAGAAATATTGCCCACTACAATAATAGGAACTGGCAACTGCACAACCTGAAATAAACCGATACGATAGCACCAGCGGCGAACCCGCATGATGCAGGCATAGATCCAAGCAAAAGGCCACAGGAGTTTGAGCCATAAAGGGATAGGACGACGGTACCAACAATCTGTTAGCAGGGTTTTGGGACTCGCCCTCACACTATGGCAACCCATCTGTTTGCTTCTGTACCGGAATCAAAGCAGCACGATTTAACCCCATCGCAACGGCTAATGCACCCGCCACATAAATCGAAGAATACGTACCAATCACAATGCCGATGATCAACGCCAATGAGAAGGGTTGCAAGGTTGGCCCACCAAAGAAAAATAAAATCACCACCACCGACAATGTTAACCCCGATGTCATAATAGTACGGGATAACGTTTGATTAATGGATAAGTCCATCACTTCTAAGGGCGTACTCTTTTTAATCTTACGAAAGTTTTCACGTACACGATCATATACCACAATCGTATCATTCAACGAATAACCAATGACTGTTAATACCGCCGCTAATACAATGAGATTAAATTCCCAATGGAAAAAAGAAAATAGCCCTAAAATCAAAATCGGATCATGGACTAATGCAATCGCTGCACTGGCCGCAAAACGATAATCAAACCGCCAAGCAATATAAATCATGGTGCCTAATAACGCCACAACGATCGCTAAAACGCCATTGGTCATGAGATTATGCCCCACTTCAGGACCAATATATTCTAAACTCCCAATGGTCGTCTCTGGTAGCGCTTGCATCAAATTCGCACGTAATTGCTGTTCATCATGCGCAGACAAACTGGTATCAGCACCTGTAGAACCCGCACCCAGTGCATCTAAACGAAATCGGATAGAATAATCGGTCGTATTATAGGCTTGTACAACTGTATCACGAAACCCCGCTTGGGCGAGCGAAGCCCGTACCTGTTCAGCCGTTGTCGGTGATTTAAACGAGACTTCTACTTGCGTACCACCCGTAAAATCTAACCCAAAATTGAGCCCGTTTACACAGAGAGCAATCACTGACGCTACGAAAATAATCACCGAAAATACAGCCGCCCATCGGCGTTGTTTCATAAACGGAATACGTGTGTGTGTTTTAAAAAATTCCATAAATTCTCCGATCACCCTAACCCAATTGATAATCGCTTGATCGCGCGCCGTCCACCATACGTTAAATTCACTACCGCACGTGTAAAGAAAATCGCCGTCATCATCGAGCACAATAACCCGATAATAAGCGTCACCGCAAAGTTTTCAACAGATCCAGACATAAACGCCAATAGGACCAACGCAACAATCAAAGTCGAGACATTTGCGTCTACAATGGTTGCAAATGCACGATCATAACCGGCTTGAATACTGGCTTGTGGTGATGCCCCATTGCGTAATTCTTCTCGAATGCGTTCGTTAATTAACACGTTCGCATCAACCGCCATCCCCACTGTTAACACAATCCCCGCAATCGCTGGTAACGTCAAGGTTGCACCCAACACCGATAAAATCGCCACAATAAATACCAAATTCAGCAATAACGCTAAATCCGCAATCAACCCAAACACACGATAATATAAGCACATGAAGACGATCACAAACAACGCCCCCACTTCAACAGAACGTACACCTAATCGAATATTTTCTTGCCCTAAACTCGGCCCCACTACCCGTTCTTGTATAAAATCCACAGGCGCCGAATACGCACCCGATCGCAACAATAACGCTAAATTCTGCGCATACTCCTCTGACCCTAACCCGGTAATCTCAAAACGATTTCCTAATGCACTTTGTATGGTCGCAATATTAATGATACGCTCTAATTGACGATGCACTGTCTCAACATGACCATTCTGCACTTTCTTTTCTGCAACTGTCTCAACGTACACCACGGCTAACGGCTTCCCAATATTATCACCCGTAATACGATTAAATGCCGACACAGCAGCCCCACTCACCTGTACAGAAACCGCCGGACGCCCATCTTCTCCCATCATCGTCGCAGCACCAGTAATCGAACGCCCTAATAAAATCGGCGGTTCTTTCAGTAATACAGGCGCTCCCTCATAACGATATAAATGATCACCAGCAGGCGCATGTTCGGTCGATGCTGCCGCGACTGCATCTTGTTCCGTATCCACCAACATCCAACGCAAGCTCGCTACCTTGCCAATCATATCCTTAGCACGCGCAGTATCCTGAATACCCGGTAAATCCACACTGATATGATCAGAACCCTGACGCTGAATCACAGGCTCAGCCACACCCAATTCATTCACACGTGCGCGCAGAATCGTCAAGTTCTGTTCCACCGCATCATTTTCCAAACGCAAAATTGCCGCAGAAGTTAAAGCAGCTTGCAATGAAAACCCAGCACTTGTGAATTGATAATCAGGAAATTGATTCTGTAATAACGTGCGTGCAGCTTCTACCCCCGCCTCATCACGAAACGCAAAAGCCAAATGCGTGGTCGGCTGTGCCACTAAGGCAATATTTACATAACGAATATGCGCATGCCGTAACGCATCCCCCATCGTATGCAAATCATTATTGTACAGGGAAGACACCACACTCTGTACGTCTACCGCTAACAAGAAATGAATACCACCCCGTAAATCTAACCCCAATTTCATCGGCTGCGCGCCTAATGCCACTAAAAAGTGCGGCGTACGAGGAGCTAAATTTAATGCTACACTATAATCTGTACCTAATAGCGCCTGAATCCAGTCCTGCGCGGTTAATTGCACATCCGTTGTCGGGAAACGCACCAAAATACCCTGCGGATTATATGTATAACCCCGCACGGCAATATGATGCGTCTGCATAAGCCCCTGAATATCGTGCAACGTCTTCTCTGAAACGCTGACCCCATTTTTACCCGTAATCTGAATCGCTGGGTCTTCCCCAAACACATTCGGCAATGCATACACAATACCCAATATGATTAAACCCACTAACACAATATAACGCCATAATGAGTAGCGATTCATCCTTTATCCCTCATCCCTATGCAGATTCTGTATTATGCTTCCAATACATTATCTAACGTTCCCTTCGGCAGCACAGTAGACACTGAACTCTTTTGCACGGTTAATTCTACGTCACGACCCGCACGGATTGTCACAAAAGTATCACGTAATCGCGCCACTTTACCCACTAAACCACCCGCCGTCATCACTTCATCGCCCACAGACAAACGCTCTAACATCGCACGTTGCGCCTTGGCCCGCTTGCTTTGGGGACGAATCAAAAAGAAATAGAACAATACCAAAATCAACGCAAATGGCCACATCATCTCCAATAAATTGGGCTGTGGCTGTGCACCCGCCGGCGCCGCTGCCAATGCAGACGATACTGTACCCGCTAATAATAACCCAATCGCTTGTTTTTTCATCAGTTTTTCCTCACTTCTATTCATATACCATAGTAGCCGGATACTCTACCTGGTTCTGTCCTTTCATGCAAATCATGAGAATTTATAATTTTTCAATGTCTGCTTTACTTAAACCGGTGCATGCCATGATATCAGCAATGAGTAAGCCACGTGCTTTCATCGTACGTGCAATGTGTTGTTGTGTTGCTGTCCGTCCTGCTTCCAGTCCTTCTGCTAGTCCTTCTTTATACTTGCCAGACAAAAGCGTTTTTTCTGTGCTAATTGCATCCCAGTAACTATCATACCAGCTTAACTCTGCATTCGTATAAGCTGCTTCTTCTGCTAACGTTGCGGCTTGTTTGATTTCCGGTACAGCTAATAATTCAGGCGGCATCTCATACAAATGTTGACCTAACTCTCGCATAAAGCGCAACCACAGGACACGCAAGGTTTTATCGTTTTTATTTTGAGGCGCAAATTTGGGTAATTCTAAAAAGATTAAAGATAATCCGTTCACGAGGCATTGATGCGGCGCATTCACTTTGACCATGCTGTAATGGTGATACCATTCAGGCGATTCATGATCAAACAGACTGTTAATTAACCCTAATCCATAGACAGGATGTAACAGCTCATAGGTTTCACCTCGCTCTAATTGTTTCACATACGCGGTCGCCGTGCCAAACAATAAACGTTGCATAAAAGCATCCGTCCATTCAATTTGCATTTCAACAATAAAAATACGTCCTTGTTGATCTTTGCATTTCACATCCACCACAGTCCGTTTTAATACCGGAATATGCGGGATTTGTTCGGCCGGCAGATATTCTAACGTATCAATCAACCCATCGAGAGGTAACGGCAGCACTGCATTGAGAAAACTTTTCAATAAATCAGGATGTTGCCCAAAAATCTTCTTAAAAACAAGGTCACTTTTAGGATCTAAATAGCGCGGCATTTGCGGCTCCAGAGGATATTTTTTATCCAGCATATGCCGCGGATGAAAGCGTGTCAACCATTATGGAACTGCCGAATTCTCGCTGAATAGCAGGAATTGCTGGTCTTTTACCGATGATGTGGCTTAAACGTAATCTCCGCAGTAAGCCGCTCATGAGTATCAGCACCACGTGCATAACCGAACCGTTGATCTGCGTGCGTTGATGTATGCATGGCTTCAAGATTTTTGCGCCGTGTAGCTTCTGTTATAATTTCCTCTAAATAGTGAGATGTAACGGTTAGCCTCACACCACGAAACGGTTGATCATGATAATTTATCTCATCCTCAAACGATTGATTCCACCAATTACTCTGATCATCAGCCACAGCTGTTCCTAAAACGGGTAATATATCTGAAAACAAAGGAGAATCTATCACCTCACAAAGCTGATTCCAGCGATCTGCTGTCAAATGCTCATGATTACGGTCCAGCTGCAAAACCTTCAATAATTCTACTGCCAATGGTCCTAAGGGCTGCTGTTGCTCCATCGCGCTTCTCTGAAGAGCACTCAATGGTTGCCTCCCGCTGATACGTATCTTCTTTAATATCCCCTGTAGCATGCCCTGACTCTCAACGGCCACTGCAGCAGCTGTTGTCGTTGTGGTCGACTGTGTTACAGCAGGCTGCAGGTTTCGACGTTCCCGCAAACGCTGCTCCACACTCTCTTGCGAATCGTGACGAGCTGATAATCGACAAGCCAGATCAATCGCACCTTGATCCATACGGTCAGCTCCTTTACGGTACACATTGATTAACGCACCAAAAGCACCTGATTCTGCCATCTTACGTAAGTTCTTTGTTGTCGCCAAACGATCCAGCATAAGATTTCCCATCACAGTGCTAAATTCCTGGGGATTTATCCCTGCCGTTCTCACATTCCTCATTGCCTGAAAAGCAAATACAGTGATCGGACCAATTACACCATTCTCGCATCGTACCACTGCTGACAGGTTCGCACAGAACTCTCGCCAATAATTGAGCGATATAGTCGCGTCACTTCCCCTCCAATGTATTATTTCATCGACCATACATGCGTTACTCTCCGCCAAATGCCAAATGAAATGATTAAAATCCCGCCCCCACCATCGATTCGTTAAATTACCCGTATGCCACGTCAGACAGAGCTCAGCTACTTCACTCTGTTCTTCCACTCTGCAGGCACGTATGAATGTCTTAAAAAAATCAACTAATGTTTCTAATACCTCATTTTTATTACAACAATTTGAAAGTAAACACGCCTCAACATATTCAGAATAGGCATTACGTACATCCGCAGTTAATGCAGGTACAGCAACTTGAATCTGCGCCATACATTCCGCCTTTTGACGCTGTTGTTCAGCTGTTAACGGCATATTTCCCCCTCAATTTGGTTTTCAATTCTCATTTTGTCCGATTTTATCACACATGACTTAACGGAATATTACACAAAGATTAAAATTAATATTTATATTAATATAGAGACTTAAGACTCTGTTAAGATAGAACTTATAGGATAGTTCTAAAATGAAATACTGTTCAATGCGAAAACACGCGACCAGTATAATGCGGAATTACACACTGAAGCCACACAAGCCGCCGCCGCTGTAGCAGCAGAAGCTGCCCTGCAAGCCGAAGCAGCTCAAATAAACGCGGCAGCGCCTGCTGAAAGCCCGGCTAAGAGCCCTGCAGCATATGAAACCGCTCACAATAGCGCCCATTTTGAGTTGCAAAATTGTATGTAAATCCAAAACATTATGGCCTGTTGACATGTGCTCCCTGTGCGACGTGCCACAATGACCTGCCAAAATGATTTTATAAGACATCTTAATCACTGTATGTTAATATATATAGCTAATTACTCAGCAAATAAAGGAACAAAAGATGCGTCGTTCTGAACGAGACCCATTCAATCTAAATACCCTGCCTGATGACACATTGAAAACAATGATGCAATTTATACCTCTTCAGGACAAACCCAGTCTATTTCTGAGTAATCGCTCTATGCTCTTTGCCGGTCATATATTATCTATCTTTGAACAAACAGACGAAGACGCTTATCAACGACAAGAACAACTTATTGATTTTATTATAAAAAATAAAGAAGCCTATTCGTTTGTTTTTGAAGACATTAAAAGTAAGCCTACATTCTGGTGCTCAAAATTTGAAGCATGTTTATTGAATCCCAAGGTTCCGTTATCCACTACAATCCGTTGGATACACTTGATGTTACAAGCATGTCCAGAATCTCTCTCGATTCAATCTCAAACTTTTATACAAAATTCTTATGACATGATTCAAAACATGCTCAACACTGACACAATAACCCCAACACCAGATATCCTATTTGCGATACAATACCGTGTTGCTACATTCCCAACACACTTACCGACCCAACAGGATGCGTTCATTAGATGGCTTTTTCAGGCAGCACACCCATTTACACAACTCAGTATACACTGTAAAAATGCATTAGCCACGCAGAGACACCACCTTTCAAACGAGCAACAAATACAGCTTATCCACTTACTCATCTGCAATCTTGAGGAACCCCCAAACAAACACAGTAACAGCGGCGCAATCAAATGCCACAGCGCTCAACTACTCAGTCAATTGGGCACCATGATCTCTGCAACTGAACAAACACACGCAGTTATCACTACTCTTTTAAAGCTCTCCTTTAATTTTCGATTTGAACCGACCAGTGCGCTCAGTGCACAACAAGCCTTGGCAACACTCATACCCAGCATCTGTACACCTGAACAGTATGAAACAATAGTAGCACCTTCTATAACAACCCTAATGGACACAATCAGGAAGAGCTTGAGGCACGCTGATTACGACAGAATCTTCGAAATCTGGCATCATTTTATTCCCCATCAGATACTACACAATTTTTTAGATACACTGCATTCGCTAACACCAATACAGCTTACCGACATCTCCCCCGCAACATGGGCCATCCTCAGCATCCATATCAAAACCACTGATCCACGCTGGCAACAGATTCTCACAAAGCTGATCAATGCACTCACTGATCCCTCTGAACACACTGCTTGCTTCAATGCCTGCCGAGCACTGAATGTACTGTACACATCTTTCCATATAGAGAATGATATGATTGGCTCAACCCAGCCATTAGATGACCCTTTCAGTTTACGCCTGGCAATACAACGCATTTTCGAGCTATTAATTTCTTGGACCACCCCTCTGGAGGGCACTCGAACTCCCTCCCTGGAGCACCTCACAAAGGTCTGCCATACTGTAACGCAATTGATGACACTTACCCAACCTCTACCAGAATGGCAACCATCCTTAGAAATCCTATTAGATCGCCTACTGGGTAATCACACTACAATTCCTGCTGATCTACCGACTCTACGAGACGAACAACAAAATATCATCTGTCAAACCCTTGCAAAAAGTTTACCCCTTATTCTCACGACAGATGAACAAACACAAACACTCATAGATCGCTTGTTAAGCTTTCGTATGCACCACACAGTCTCTCACTGCGCATATATTTTGTTAGGTGCGTTGTACCCTATTGTAGCAGTACGCTTCAAACATCGAATCATATCCGCCCTCATCACACACTTAACTAATTTGTCTACAATAGAACCGACACGCAAAATAATCTGCGAGATATTGGCTGGATTAGATTATCGCGACCACCATCACGAAGATTTACAGCTCGTTATAGCAGCACTACAAACAAAAATAGACACCTATGTTCATGTTTGTGAGGCGTTAAGTAAGCTATGGAACCAGCTTTCTCCGGCATTACAACAATCTGTTCTTGTGGCATTACAGCTTGGGTTAACTCAACCTACAATAGACAAAACCGCCTATCATGCATTGATCACATGCTACACTAGCAGCACAAATCCATCGCTACAAGTTGAAATTTTGCAACTACTCATCACGCAATTAAATCATTCTGATACAACCGACTGGGTACGCTGTGAAATTTGTAAAACATTGGGCACAATAGCGAATAAACAGTCTATGAATACCGTGATAAACGCACTCACTACTGTACTCACATGGGAGATCACACGAGCACCACAAGCCACAACCTACGAAACTGCGTGTCGTACATTGAGCACGTTAAGCCCTATGATGACGCCCGAACACAAAACTCAGATCGCAGAAAAACTATTGAACTATTTGACCGATCCGACAATCAAAGAAACATCCTACTATTATACAAATACCATTAACACAACGTGGGATACGTTAATCACTTTATCAGCAACGCTACCCAACGCACCGAGCACCATGAGAAATCCATTACGTGCAAGTTACCTGAATGAGCGCACCCAACTGTTCTCGGCGATTCAGGAATCTTTATTATTCGTTCAATCTACTACCGCCTCACCTTAAAAAATTCCTTAAGCAGCGCCGCACAGGGTGCTGCTAAGACACCCTTTGTCCAAGACAGTTGATGATTTAACTGAGGTGAATCACCCAACGTAAACACACTGGTTAACGCACCCGTGCGAGGATCTGACGCACCAAACACAACCCGTACCACCCGCGCGTGGATTAATGCACCCACACACATGATGCACGGTTCCAGTGTGACGTATAACGTACAGTCTACCAACCGATAATTACGCTGCACCTGCCCTGCCTGGCGAAGCGCCTGAATCTCAGCATGGGCTGTCGGATCAGACAACGCAATGGGCGCATTACCCGCTTCTACAATACACTGACCATTTTGCACAATCATCGCACCAACCGGCACTTCTCCCGCACGCGCTGCATGCTCTGCACACACGATAGCGCGCTGCATCCACAATTCATCTTCAGGAAGTGCAGGAAACTCAGGCATGACCAACTATGCTTGCGCATCATCCGATGGCGTTTCACCCACCGAGAACGACGACCCACAGCCACACGTCGTTTTAGCATTCGGGTTACGAATCACAAACTGCTCGCCATTCACATCTTCTCGGTAATCAATCTCAGCATCTATTAAATACCCATAACTCATGGGGTCTACCACCAAACGAACATCTCCCCCTTCCGGCAATGCAGTCAGCACAACCCAATCCGTTGGCTGCACCCCCTCTTCAAACGTAAACCCATACTGAAAGCCAGAACACCCGCCCCCGGTAATAAACACCCGTAAACTTAAATTGGGATTCTCTTCTTCATCAATCAGCGTCTTAACACGACGCGCCGCCGCCTCTGTAAATACTAAAGCTGGCTTCTGTTCATCAGACATTTAAAACCTCACCAAATACGACAATAAGATGGTAAACACGCTTTCATTCCCATATCCGCCACGCAGCGGCGATAGGCAAGCCCCATCGCATCCATGCGCACGTGCGAAGTTGCACTCCATACACGCTCTTCACTTTCAAGGGTCACATAGCAGGTGTACCACGCATTAGACGAAACCGCCATCATGGGTTCTAACGTTTCACACCCCTGTATCTGACACTGGCGAGACTGCTTGGCACATAACGCAAGCGCTGCCCCCTCGGCACCCGCAACAGTCGACGACCACGCCGTGCTCATCTGCCTCCCGCCATGCGCAACACATAAATACCCAGCTACCGGCGTTAAGACCCCACTCGGCTCAATCGGCACCCCAGGCGGAACAGGAGGTACCGCATTCGTTGTACAACCCCCTACTAATAAACCCACCACAACACCGACTATCCCACAAATCTCTTTCCTCACACCGCTCTCCTTTAAGATGCATTCACACAATCTGTCACTTGGCACAATGCCTTTGTGCCACCATGATCTACACACTTCGCCATCGCCATCGAACGCGCTGCATCTTCCGGGGTTGACCACCCTAAGTACTGGACATTAGTCGCTGTATTCACCGCATGGCACTGATAGTTCTCCCACTGTGTTCCCGTGGAAACCGGCGCATAAGCCGCTGCATTGGGCTGCTCCCATGATGTCGTGGACGTGCCACACCCTGTCAATCCACTCATCAACCCCACCCCTACTATTACCCCTAATAGCTCTCGTTTCTGCATCCTTACGCCCCTGATTATTCTCACTTTCCATCTGGGAATTGTACTCTTTGGGGAACCGAGATACAATGGCGCCTTTATGAGGCCCACCATGAATTCCCCACTCGCTGCCCGCATGCGCCCACGCTCATTGAACGAATTCTGGGGGCAATCTCATCTGTTAGGTGCCAAAGGGCTCCTGAAACACCTGGTAGAACAAGGCGTTCTGCACTCGATGATTTTGTGGGGGCCGCCGGGCGTCGGCAAAACCAGTTTAGCGCATGTCATCAGCCACACAGCAAACGCCCATCTAGCCCATCTCTCTGCTGTGACTGCAGGTGTGAAAGAATTACGAGAAGTTGTCGAACAAGCCCACACCGCCCTTCCTCAACCTACGCTGTTATTTATTGATGAAGTTCATCGTTTCAACAAGGCCCAACAAGATGTCTTGCTGCCCCATGTCGAAAGTGGCCTACTGACGCTGATTGGCGCTACCACTGAAAACCCTTCTTTCGCGTTAAATAATGCCTTACTGTCTCGCGCCAAAGTGTATTGCTTAAAGCCGTTAACGGTAGACGAACTCACCCCCTTGCTCACGACCGCACTGCAAGACCCAGACCGTGGTCTCGGCGAGACAACCTGGGTCTATGACCCAACGCTACTCACACAATTAGCTGAATGGGCAGATGGCGATGCACGCCGCGCGCTGAATAGTCTTGAACTCCTCACAGAATGGGCGCGTGCGAACCATACAGACACTTTAACGGCTGACATGTTTCACACCATCCTGCAAACAGATACGACTCGTCGATTTGATCAGCAGGGTGATATTTTTCACGAGCAAATTTCGGCGTTACATAAATCCGTTCGCGGCTCAAGCCCCCAAGCAGCCTTGTATTGGCTAGCCCGTATGATCGATGGCGGGGTTGATCCGCTGTATGTAGCACGCCGCATCGTACGCATGGCCTCTGAAGACATTGGCAATGCAGACCCGCGCGCCTTAACAATCGCACTCAATGCCTGGGATGTCATAGAACGCCTCGGACAACCCGAAGGTAATCTCGCACTGGCACAGGCCGTCACTTACTTATCTTCTGCACCGAAGAGTAACGCGATTGAAATCGCCTGGCAAAAAGCACTCGCTGATGCCAAACGATTGGGCTCATTGGAAGTTCCCTTACATTTACGTAATGCGCCTACGCATTTACTGAAGTCCTTGGGATATGGCAAGCGCTACCGTTACGCCCATGATGAACCCCACGCCTATGCCGCCGGTGAAAACTATTTTCCTGAAACAATGGATCCTCATACCACTTATTATGTGCCTACACCCCGCGGCCTAGAAAGCAAAATTCAAGAAAAATTAGCGCGCTTGAAGGCGTTAGATGCAGAAACCCACTGTGCTCCAAAAATCCATTGGGACAGAAACCGAAATCCCGTATAATCTTGAAAAATGTTTTTTTGGGATAGAGGAGAAACACGTGACTTTTGTTGTAACAGAAAGCTGCATTCGCTGTAAATACAGTGATTGTGTGGAAGTATGCCCGGTTGATTGCTTCCGAGAAGGGCCTAACATGCTAGTGATTGACCCGGATGAATGCATTGATTGCAATTTGTGCGTACCTGAATGCCCGGTTGATGCAATTTATGCAGAAGATGATGTCCCCGCAGATCAACAAGCATTTATCGCATTAAATGCGACACTCGCCAAAAAATGGCCTGCTATTACGGTCGCAAAAGACCCATTACCCGATGCAGAAGAATGGAAAACAGTCAAAGAAAAGCGGCATTTGTTGGAGGAAGGATAAAGAAATTCTCCCTAAAAATCCCCCTAACCCCTTTGACCAGTAGGATAGAACAGCATGACAACCAAACGGATTGGTATCTTAGCCACCGGCACCGAGTTAGTAGAAGGACAAATTGAGAATAGCAATGCACGACAGACTGCCCAACAGTTTGTGGTGCATGATCTAGAGCCTGGCCTGTTTGTAACCGTGGGTGATAGCTTTCAAGATATTGTAGAAGCCACTCGGTTTCTGAGCCTTCATCACGATGCCATCATCACCATTGGGGGATTAGGCCCTACGTCCGACGATATTACCCGTCAAGCCGTATGCGAAGCCTTTAACCTACCCTTACACTATCATCCGGAAGCCTGGGATTGGCTGTGTGAGCATCTGACTCAAAAAGGTTATACGGTGCCCGACAATAATCAACAACAAGCCTATTTTCCCGAACACGCCACCCTCTTCCGTAACTGGAATGGCACCGCGGCTGCAACACACTTTACGGCGAGCGGAAAAGATGTTTTTCTCTTACCTGGCCCCCCGGCCGAATATTTCCCCTTCTTAGAACAACAGGTTTTACCGTATCTCAAACAAAACGGCTACATCGTACCCCGCTTTCGACGATCCTGGATGTTACAAAACGTCAGCGAAAGTCATATTGCTGAAATCCTCGAACCCCTCTGGCAAGCACATCCAGAACACCAACAGATTCACTTAGGGTTCCGAGTCCAAAAACCACGACTCGAAGTGAAACTACGCGCCTCCACCGAAGCACTACTCACCGCTTTAGCAGACCAGTTTGATCCGATCTTAACACCCCATCTGGTACCACCTGAGACCCCCCTATGAGCAACGTGGCCACAGAGATCCACGATGCCACCCCCACCGATTACCTCTTGCGCTTTCGTATCCGACACGCGCTCAAAACAGGCTTGGTCCTCATCACCTGTGTGGGCCTCTCCAATTGGCTAGACCCAAACTCACCCTACGTTTTTATTTCAGCCTTTATGGCATTCCTCTGGATGACACTCTACCATCAAAAGCTGATTCGCCGCAGCCTAGAACGCATGATTGCCATTTTACTCACGATGGCCTTAACGGTTGTGATCGTCTTCTGTTTTGGAAACGCACACTGGCTGTATATGATTTTCTTAGCCTCTGGCATCTTACTGTTATTATACGGATTCGGGATTGGATGGCTGCCTTTTGCCTGTTTATTCAGCGCCATTTACTCGGCCTTAATCCTCGGCACCTCTCTCTCAACGCCCTTAAATGCACCCAGTACGGCCTATGCACTCAGCAAACAACTGATTTTATCCAGTGCTGCCGTCATTGTCGTTGAAACCCTCTGGCCAACTTATGCGATTAATGCGTTTCAAGCGGCAATTGCCCGTTGTTTATTGCAATGCGCACGTGTATTCAACACCTCTTCTGAAACTGCAGCACGTACACTAGACACCGCACTCTCTCCTGCCATGATCACGCAAATCGAACAACTCATTCAACACGTACAACATTACTCACGTGCACAACGCGCGCTCGCCAGCACGCTCATCTTACGACTAAAAATGTTATCTTATAGATTACGCGACTTGACTGACACGATAGACAACCTGCACCACACACCCCTTTTCCCTGCCTGTGAGGCCGCTTTAGCCCCTTTTCTCACAGCCTGCGAACACGATTTTGCCACGACCAGTGATAACATCCAACGTAATCAATCCACCCACACACTCGCAACTAAAACCGCATTACTGACTTTATTCGATACACTCCAATCATTACATCAACACAATCCGTTACTGCAGTCTTCCGAGCACACACGCCGCATGCTGTTGCTATTTGTGGTCTGCCGCAATATCAAAAAAGAGATTGAACGCATTTGGCATTATGGTAAACGACTGCAAACTGTGCGCCATTTGAACCCAGAAACCTTAGCTATTATCCCACCCCTCTATTTCAAATGGACTTACAACGAACAAGCACTCCGAACAGCCGTCAAGGGCGTCATTGGCATTTTCATTACGCTGTTTGTGTACGGCATTTTCGGATGGCCACTCCAGCTCCATGCCATTATTATGACGGTTACGTTGATCGCCCAAGCTAACCTAGGACAATCTTTTCTGAAATCTACCGGACAGTTTGTCGGCACTATACTTGGCGCATGCATGGGTCTGTTGTGTGTCATGCTGGCACTGCATATTTCGCATTGGTGGTTTATTTATTTTGCCGTATTTTTCAGTAGTGTCATCTTCTCGCTGATCAGTAGCGGTCCTGAAAAATATGCGACTCTCGGCGCGCAAATGGGCGCCACGACGCCCATTATTTTACTGAATGTATTGGTACCCAATGGTGACCCAGCCCATGCTGCGGTACTCCGCGTTTGTGCAACACTGGAGGGTGTATTGGTCGCTTTTCTCATCAGCTACTGTATGTGGTCTATTCACCCACGCGCCCAATTGAAGCAACTACTCGTCGATATGACTCAGGGACTCGCCTTATTTTTTACATTATTTTCCAAAAACACGTTAACGCAACGTTACCATAATGCTAAGTCACAACGTCGCACCGCGCGTCAAATTGATACCTTACTCAAGAAAGGGGCGACTACTTTTAACGATCTCCAATATTTAACAGAGATTGGTACGACGCCGCTCTTTTCTCGTGAACTTCTCACACGCACACAACAACTGTATTTAGAATTGTTACAAGCAGATCGTGCGTTTCTGAAAATACAGGATGTTCGGCTAGAATCTGAGTTTCAGGCATACCTGTTGCCCGCTATTCAAACCTTATCTGGTTTATTTTCATCCATCATACAAGCCATACAAACGAACTGTCTCTCACCCCTGTTATACCAACAACTGCAAGAAATTTATGAAATATTGAATATCCAAACACAACAATCAACCTTATGTCCTCCGTTTGAAAAAAAAGAGGCCTTTTTGATTTTTTTTGAACGACAATTGTTACGCATCACACAATGGTTGCAAGCCATTTTACAGACCTTGCCCATTGCACAGATACCTCACACATCATGACACCTCAACAACATCTATTAAAATTCCGTTTAAAGCATGCCCTGAAGACGGGGGTTGTGGTTGTGTTAAGTTTTGGGTTATCGCAATTTTGTCATCTAGATCCTAACTTTCTCTACATTTCTTGCATCATGGCCTTCATGTTGATGACGGTTTACCATCAACGACTCGTACAAAAAAGCATTGAGCGCTTTCTAGGCACCGTGATAGGCTGTTGCATGAGTGTGCTGCTCTTATCACTGTTTATTAATATAACCTGGATTTATTTTATTTTATCGTTAAGTTGGATGTTAATCCTGCTGTATGGTTTTGCACTGAATTGGTTACCATACGGTTGCTTATTCGCCACCATTTTTACAGCCATTACATTTTTTACTGGTATCACAGACACTGCCAATGCACCTGCAACCGCTTGGACGCTCATTCAAGAAATGGGCTTAACAGCAGTGGCCGTGGTACTTATCGAATTATTTTTTCCCACCCATGCAACCAATGCCTTCCAAACAACACTCGCAGAAACTCTGGCCCATACAGGCTCTATTTTTTCCTTAACGCATTTACAAGACCCTAACACACATCCTGAAAAAGTATTACCATTTTCGCATATTCAATCACTCAACGCGCTGGTTGCACATATGCAACACAATTCACCCGTACAACAATCGATGGGCAATGCGATCATCAGGCGATTGCAGATTTTACATTTTAAATTAATGGACCTGCATGACAGCCTCGTGTTATTAAAAAATTGCGTCCTGTTTCCGGAAGTAACGCCTGCCATAGAACGCGTATTACGGGCACTGAATCAAGATTTCCATAACATGGCGGACTGGATCCTCTCTACGCCACAAGAGAGACTATCTCTGCGCGCTTCTGTTGAACTCAAAACATTTCTCGAGGCGCTCCGAAAAATCACACGAGAAGAACGCTTTCGCACGCTCCCATATGAAGAATCCTTTACCTTATACGCTTTGTTTGTTTCACTGCGCAATCTGCGGAAAGAAATTGCGCGCATTGGGCATTACTTTAAACGGATTGAAACCGTACGCATCTTAAAGCCGATTCGGATGATCCCTGATCCCTCCTCCATTTTTACCTGGTTTTATAGTGAAAAAGCCCTCAAAGTCGCCATCAAGATCACCCTGGGTGTTTTATGCGTGATTGTTTCACTCCTGATTTTACATTGGGATATTGCTTCTCAAGCCCTGATTGCCACCATTATTATACTGGCTACGTCCAACATTGGACAAAGTACGTTAAAAACGCGCAATCGTTTCTTAGGTATTGCCGCAGGTTGTGCGATTGGTTTTATCTTAGTGACCCTGGCAGCCCATATCACCGAACTGTTATTTAGTTACTGTTTATTATTTATCGCCATTTTTTTCAGCGCCTTTATCGCCATGGGATCTGAAAAAAGAGCCTATATTGGCGTACAAATTGGGATTACAGTTCCTATCATCATCAGCGGGCTATCCAATCCCCTCATTCACGATTATATGGCCAATGCGTTATTACGTTTTGTGGCCGTATTAGAAGGTGGTTTCATTGCATTTTTCATCAACTATTTTCTGTGGCCTGATCACCCGCGGCTATTACTCAAACACTTTCTCTCAGAGCTCATTCAAAACTGTGGTGCACTATTGGCGTTGTTTATTCAAAAACCGTCTGTACGCTGTCCGCAAGATGTGGAGCAAAAACAAAAAATCCGTATCGCCATTGAAAAAATGATTCCGCAAAATCATGAAGTCTTAAAAGATATCCAGTATTTGTTTGATGCAGAAAAACACCAAGTGTTTAATACCTCTTTACTGGAAAAAATGGAATTACTTTACTTTGAGATTTTACTCGCAGACAATATGTTTCTGCGATTAGACGATACACTGCATCACGCTTTTCAAATCCATTTAAAACCCGTGACCCAAAAATTACTGGCTTTTCTGCCACATGTCGCAAATGCCATTCAACAAGAGGCGCTCACACCCCATGTCGAAATCACATTTCATACTATTTCAGCAGAATTCAGAACAGCCATTATGCACTATCGCGCCCTGCGCGTCACACTCCCGGATTCCATTGAAGCAGTGACCTATCTCGCGTTTTTTGGCAGCCGTTTAATGAATATCTTACGATTATTACAAGACATCTTAACCTGCATCCCCCATACGGCAGAGCTTAGTAGTAGCAGACATTGACATCCTCCCCTCCCTGAAGAAAGGGGATTCCAAGAAGCAAAACGATCTGTTCTACAACGCTTCTCAAATTGTAGGGTATCTTGAAAGCACTCCCACTTGTGGGAGAGGGTGGCCGTAGGCCGGGAGAGAGAGTTGTAGGGCCGAGTGAGGGGTGCCAGATCAGGTCAGAACTAATGCACATGAATCGTTCTGGGTAGCAGATAATGCACCCCTCCTGTACAATCACGGTCAGCAATGAGGTTTATCTGGAGGGGTAATTCGTGATTCAGTTTGCTATTGGGAATGATGATTTTGGCATGATCCGCCGCAAGGGGTTTCATTTTGTGGATAAAACTGGATTCATTCAAGAATTGCTGGCTCGATCGGGGGAGTTGGTTACCCTCTTAACCCGCCCCCGCCGCTTTGGCAAAACACTCAATCTCTCCATGCTACAGCATTTTTTTGCGGAATCTGTACACGGGGAACCCACCCGCCCCCTGTTTGATGGCCTGAAGATTACCCAAGATAACGCTTGTATGGCGCATCAGGGAAAATATCCGGTCATCTTTCTCAGCCTGAAAGCTGTAAAAACAGGCTCTTTCGAGGAAGCAAAATATCCGGTCATCTTTCTCAGCCTGAAAGCTGTAAAAACAGGCTCTTTCGAGGAAGC
>Ga0155640_1173_pt1 | contig 18471 bp, 18 predicted proteins | sample RifCSPhighO2_12_FD_107297 | JGI IMG/M metagenome (GOLD analysis project Ga0155640, IMG submission 107297) | Gammaproteobacteria bacterium RIFCSPHIGHO2_12_FULL_45_9 | reverse complement strand
CCCCCCATCCTTTCCTTCCCCCACAAAAGACGGGGGGAAGGGACGATCTAAGCTGTTTTTACTTAAATTTCGCCTACGCGATGCATTTTTTTAACCAATTTTTAGAGGTGCCATTAAGGCCACCTCTAATACTGCCGTACCCCACTTGCAGTACCTAAAATCAGCACATCAGCAGGCCGTCGGGCAAAAATTCCATTTTCTACCACACCCACAATACTATTGATTTCTTGTTCTACATGCTGCGGGTCCACTACCTTAAGATTATAAACATCGAGGATGACGTTGCCATTATCCGTGGTAAATCCTTGTCGATACACAGGATCGCCACCCATTTTCACTATCTGCCGCCCTACGTAACTCCGCGCCATCGGCAACACTTCTACGGCAATAGGGAAAGTACCCAGCAAATCCACATACTTGCTTTCATCGGCAATGCAAATAAACTTCTTTGCCACCGTCGCCACAATTTTTTCACGGGTTAATGCGCCACCGCCACCTTTAATCATTTTTTTGTTTTCATTAATTTCATCGGCTCCATCAATATAAAGAGGCAACTCACTGATGGAGTTCAAATCAATCAGCGGAATAGAAAGCGCACGTAATTGCTTGGCAGTTGCTTCAGAGCTCGCCACGGCTCCTTCAATGCGATTTTTAACCAACTTTAAAGCCTCAATGAAATAGTTAACCGTCGTGCCCGTGCCCACGCCTAAAATCGTATCATGTTGAATCAATTCAACCGCCGCTAATGCCGCTGCTTTTTTCATTGCCTGTGCATCCATTCTGTGTTCCTCCAAGGCATCATAAAATATAACTGGTTAAATCATCATTCTTCACTAAGGATTGCAGGCGATCGTTAACATACTCGGTACTAATACTCATCTCTTGATCTTTATAATCAGATGCAGCAAAAGAAATTTCTTCTAGTAATTTTTCTATCACCGTATGCAATCTGCGCGCGCCAATATTTTCTATTCGCTCATTAACATGCCAGGCGATTTCCGCAATACGCTGCACACCATCTGGTAAAAACTTAATTTTTACGCCTTCCGTACCTAATAACGCACTATATTGTTCCGTTAATGACGCTTCTGGCTCTGTCAGAATTCTCACAAAATCATCACTCGTTAAAGAGCGGAGTTCGACGCGAATTGGTAAGCGTCCTTGTAACTCAGGAATCAAATCAGAAGGCTTTGCGAAATGGAAAGCACCTGAAGCAATAAATAAGATATGGTCTGTGCGCACCATGCCAAACTTAGTTGATACGGTAGAACCTTCAATCAGCGGCAGCAAATCACGCTGCACCCCTTCACGCGATACATCGGCACCGGCATATTCAGAGCGTTTAGCAATTTTGTCAATTTCGTCGATAAATACAATTCCATTCTGCTCAACGCTTTCTATCGCTTTCGCTTTCAAATCTTCATCATCAATCAGTTTAGTCGCCTCTTCTTCACGCAAGATTTTTTTTGCATCTATCACTTTCATCTTGCGCGTTTTCTTGCGATCTGAGCTTAAATTGTGAAACATACTCTGTAACTGGTTCGTCATTTCTTCCATACCTGGTGGAGCCATAATCTCAACACCGACAGGTGTTGCAGAGACTTCCACTTCTATTTCTTTATCGTCTAAAGATCCCTCGCGTAATTTTCTACGAAACATTTGTCGTGTGACTGTATCCTCACCACGCACTGGCTCATGTGGCTCACCGGCAAAGCTTGCACGTGGCAAAGGTAATAGCGCATCTAAAATACGCTCTTCAGCCGCGTCTTCGGCCAGCGTCCGTACCTTAGTCATTTCCCGCTCGCGCATCATTTTCACTGCCATATCGACCAAGTCACGAATAATCGACTCCACGTCACGGCCAACATAGCCAACTTCAGTGAATTTAGTCGCTTCCACTTTAATAAATGGTGCATCCGATAATTTCGCTACCCGGCGAGCAATCTCTGTTTTACCCACGCCTGTCGGCCCAATCATCAAAATATTTTTGGGCATCACCTCCTCACGCAGATGGGCAGGGAGCTGCATACGGCGCCAACGGTTACGTAAGGCAATCGCCACCGCCCGCTTTGCCTCTGCTTGGCCAATAATATGCTTATCTAATTCACTCACAATTTCTCTAGGGGTCATAACAGACATGATTGTACTCGCTTTTTACTTCAATTCTTCAATGGTAAGACTATGGTTAGTGTAAATACAGACAGACGCAGCAATCGATAGCGCTTTTTCTACTATGTTATGGGCACTCAACTCGGTGTTTTCAAGCAAGGCTTGTGCGGCGGCTTTAGCATACGGGCCGCCAGAGCCAATTGCCATGAGACAATCTTCGGGCTCCAACACATCACCATTGCCAGTAATAACTAATGAAGCTTTTGTGTCAGCAACCAGCAACATGGCTTCTAGTCGACGCAACATTTTATCAGTACGCCAATCTTTAGCTAGTTCTACAGCGGCACGAACTAAATGCCCTTGATGCGCCTCTAATTTGGCCTCAAATCGTTCAAATAAAGTAAAAGCATCCGCTGTACCACCGGCAAATCCAGCTAATACTTTATCATTGTAAAGGCGGCGGACTTTACGAGCATTCGCTTTCAATATGGTATGCCCTAACGTCACTTGACCATCACCCCCAATAACGACTGTCCCATGACGACGCACTGAAAGGATTGTTGTACCATGCATTTGCTTCAAGGAAGGCTCTCCTGATTAGTTCTACGTAAAATGACGGCGAGTTAGCGGGAACTGCTGTATATTGTATGTGAATTTAGTTTATTTACCAGTCCCTTTACAATCGCCCAGACTCCCGGCCTATAATAGCCTCCTTTTTTGCGAGAGAATACCCCATGCGCCCTAGCCTACGAGCAAACCACCAACTCCGTGACATTCGTATAGCCCGTCACTATACAAAACATGCTGAAGGGTCTGTTCTTGTCGAATTTGGCGATACCAAAGTGATTTGCACGGCGACATTGACATCCGGAGTACCCTCCTTTCTAAAAGACTCCGGGCGCGGCTGGGTCACCGCCGAGTATGGCATGTTACCACGCTCGACCAATGACCGAATGGCTCGCGAAGCAAATAAAGGTAAACAAACCGGCAGAACCCAAGAAATCCAACGACTCATTGCTCGCTCACTGCGCGCAGCCGTGGATATGGCAGCACTAGGTGAGAATACGATTATTGTCGATTGTGATGTTATCCAAGCGGATGGCGGCACTCGCACGGCATCGATCACCGGCGGCTGCGTTGCTCTCTATGACGCCGTGCAATGTTTAAAAAAGCGTGGCAAAGTCACCGCCGACCCATTTAAACAATTCATCGCTTCTGTCTCTGTCGGCTTACATCAAGCCACACCCATTATCGATCTCGATTATGCGGAAGATTCCAAAGCAGAAACTGACATGAATGTCGTCATGACTGAACATGGTGGCTTTATCGAAATTCAAGGTACTGCCGAACACGATACATTTACACAAGAAGAGTTAGATCAATTACTGGTACTAGCTAAAACAGGAATTAGTGATCTGGTTCGTAGTCAGAAGGCGGCGGTGGGAATAAAATAATATTCCTCGCGCGGGGGGGAATGACCTCTAAGGCAATCCATGCCCAGAGCGCTCATCTGGCGTGTTATCTGCCCCTGGCTTTTTCGCGCTCTTAAAAAAGCTCGAGACCCTCTCGCTTAATTTCTTAGCAAACGGGAGTGCATTAAATTCCTGATAAGCTTCATCAAATGCTTGTTTATCCAAAACATCTTCCGCTACACCGCGCAATTGTCTCATTTTCTGTGCCAGTTTTTGCGAATACAAAGCATCAAATCTTACCTGCTCATCGCCTGCATTCATGGTCAAATAAAGGTGAGTCTGCTCACGTGTAACAAGCTCCTCAGGTTTAGGCGGCTCAGCACCCACTGGAACTACCGGTTCTGGCGTTTTCTTCCCTACGACCATGCTACCTTCAAGCTGCAGTGACTCCGCTACCTCCGTACCAACAAAAGAGGAACGAGCCGCCGCCTTTTTAACAACCATCAACCGTAATTGATTTGCATTGGTACCTGCACTAACAATGGCTTGTGCCATAGGTGATGGTGCAACCGGCGCATCATCAGGGAACTTCCTCCGATAAGCCTGCTGAACGCTAAAATCCATACAACTAAATCCATTGCGTTGAACATCCGTATAGTGCACTGTCGCTTCTGGCGCTGCGGGAACTTTTTCTCGCACAAATCTAGTTAAATTCTGGCTGGCGACATCTTTTGACCCCGTAACCCCACCCATTGAATCCCATAGCTTCGCTTCTGTGACCGCGCCATGGTTCATCGTCACCTCCGCCAAACGCCAGTGCCGGTTAGCACAACTTACTGGCACACATAAAGTGACCTGGCCAACAACACGCTTCGCTGCTTCTATACACTCTTGTAAGCTATATTTCTCTTCTTCCTCTTCAGCCACAGCCGTATAGCCTTCCACTTTCATGGGAGAAATAATATAAACGCCGGGTCTTTTAATGTCAGCTGGCCCTGCGAGATCCTCACCCAAACAACCTACCACATCAACGTCCGTACCCCACTTATAGGAAGGCACATACCCTCGAACTGCTAAATCAATTACCATACTCGATTCAGCAGATAAGCTCGCAGGTACTTTAGCTCCTGTCGCTTTTTGCTTCTGATGCAAATGACTAGCCCAGGAAGACAAGGCATCAGTCACTGCTAGGCGCTCATCTTTTAAGGCAGCCGCTAACAACTCCCACAACAAAGTCCGTTCCTGCCAATACTTTTCATCGCGAACAATGCCCTCTAACAAGTCACTTAAGATAATGTCGCGTGCATTAACAAATTGCAGCACCGCAGCCGCGGTGCGTTGGCTATGAGCCTCTGAGCCTATGCCAGCCAACGCACCGCCGAATAGATCGGTAACAATGCTGCGATTCGAGTCTTGCTGTAGGTCAGTTAATGCCATAAATAGGATCACTCATCGTGTTAATGGTTGCTTCTATCCTTTCCGATTTCGATTAGATGGGTCACGCCCTGCAGTTGCAACAACGCCGTCGTCCTGCTCTCTTCTGCCAAATAAGCCAAATAAGCCGAATCCTTTTGTAGCATGTATCGCTGGTGCAGCATGTGCTGCTGGTTCACGTGCTAAGGGAAATAAAATATGCATTGCCTGCTCAACCGTCGCAGGCGCTAACACCCCGCCCATATCACCGAAACCCTTGACTCGTCGCTCTTCTGCACGCAAGTCATGAAAGCCATTCAGCACCTGCGCCTGTTGTTCTTCGCTATATTTGGCCGTCATAAGCTCTCCTCAGTCAGGAATATTCCCTTTCACTCGCTTTATCTAACAAAAAACTGGCGACAGTCTCTTTCACTGCAGCCGTGGCAGGCCTGCCCAACAAATCATAATACCAAAATTGAAATGGCTGAACACTCATATCCACTTTAATTAATGATTTCTGTTGACCAAGCTGGTACAGAAGGTAATGACCTTCAGCAGCGAATACGGGATCATTTTTGGATTGTTCAAAGAGATCAGTCAAGGCACTTGCCAAGCCTTCTGGACCGTCTACTACACGATAATTGGCAGCCATTGGAGACGCTTGCATAGTATTAACCTCTTAATCTCTACCTTTAATTCTAGCTCTAACGCCTTAAGAGATCATTAAGAATCTACAGAACAGGAATTGATATTTGAACAAATAAATATATATTGATCAAGTAATTACCTTTTTATTTGCCGCTAGCCAGACTACAAGGAGATATCGTAATCCATCGTCAACGGCGCATGGTCAGAAAACCATTGCTCCTTGTAAATGGTCGCTGATTTCACACTAGGCACCAACCCTGGTGTAATCACCTGATAATCAATGCGCCACCCGACATTTTTCTCTCGCGCCCGACCACGGTTGGACCACCAGGTATACTGCTCCGCATCAGGGTTCACGATACGAAACGCATCAACAAAACCAGACTTACCAAATAAGTCATCCATCCAAGCACGCTCTTCTGGAAGAAAGCCGGAGTTCTTTTGATTAGCACGCCAATTTTTCAAGTCTATGGGCCGATGGGCAATATTCCAATCCCCGCAGATAATATATTGCCGCTGACTCTCTGCAAGGGCAGCCAAGCGTTCTGCATAACGATCTAAGAAATCAAACTTCACTGCTTGCCGATGTTCCCCAGAAGTACCTGATGGCAAATAAAGCGACACCACCGATAAACCGCCTAATTCCACTTCAACGTAACGTCCCTCTTGATCAGCAACATCCCAGCCCAACCCCGTTACCGTACTGGTTGGTAAGTGGCGAGTATAAATACCCACACCGCTATAACCTTTTTTCTCTGCGCAATGGAAATAAGCATGATAGCCGTCTAACTGGAATGGCTCTAGCTGAGGTTGCTGCGCCCTCAATTCTTGCACACAAATGACATCCGCTTGTTGTTGCTCCACCCAAGTAAAAAACCCTTTTTTTGCCGCCGAGCGAATACCATTTAAATTTAATGTGATAACTCGCAACATAAATTCTCATCGACCTAAGAAATTTTGCTTTGACGCTCTCTTAAGAGCTCGCTAGTTATTTGCTTAGTTAACGCCGCAGTTACTTTATTAATCAAGCGGGTGATGGGAATCGAACCCACGCTAAGAGCTTGGGAAGCTCCCGTTCTACCATTGAACTACACCCGCTGATAAGTTACTCAGCACCGCTATGTAGCGGTGCTGAGTTATGAGCGCCAGAATATACAACCTCTTACGAGCATTTGCTAGTATCAACACCGACTGTCGTAAAGGCATTGACTACCGCATCCACATCGTAATTGTAATCTTTTGCTGCCTTCATCACGCCACAGGCTGATTGAGCAAACGTACTAGCAGAAGTCCAATAATGTGCATTCGCTTTCACCATGACATTAAAAGCTGTTTTTGTATTCCAACCTTCAGTTGTAGCAAGAGTATAAAACGCACGATTGAAAATGCCGCTACTAAAATGTACATCCAGGTAATCAGTATACTGAGACATATGATCAATCGAGCACCAGTTACCCGGCTTTTTCCCACCGCAATCTCGGCTAGGCTGGTCAAGGTAACGCAACGCCCTATCCTCTTTCATAATTTCAGGTCCAATCTGCCAACTGTTATAGCCAAAAGAATAAAACTCGGCTGCTTGTGCTGCCATATCAGAGAAAGACTCATTCAAGCCACCTGATTGGCCATAATAACGCAAGCCAGAATGCTGCTCAGTAAAACCATGGCTAACTTCATGTGCAGCTACACCCAAAGAAGTAAGCGGATAAAACATACTCTGACCATCACCGAAGGTCATTTCAGAACCATCCCAATAGGCATTATCCATCGCAGCATGCACGTTCATCACTAACATCATTGGTTTGCCGTCTTTTACTAGCACGGGAATGTCATACCAGCGCTGATACATTTCTTTCACCACTTTGCCTGCATATAAGGCATCGTTACTAGGAGAATAACCTCCATTCACTGTGTCGCTATCAGCATTCCAAAAAATATTATTGTGATTAGCATCTGCCGCCTCACATTTAAACTGCGCAACTGCGCGGCGCTTCAAGTCTTTCACCGTCACATCTGCATTTCTGAGATAGCATAGTTGCGTAGCTGCATCACGCTGCATATCCATACTAGGTAAGCTACCCTCTAAACCATCATAAACCAATTTGCCTAGCTTACGATTGCCGCCAAAACCACCGCCGGCAGTAGGATCTAATACGACTTTTATACCCTCACCAATCGTCTTCACTTCATTCCATTGCTGATAAACCTGGAAAGTCGTGGCATCCATAATCAGCGCAGGCTTAGCTGGCATGTCAGCTGCCGTAGCTGCATCCACGTGAAACGTAATTAGATAAGCCCAATGTGCTTTATTTTGCGCATCAACATACACCATCAGTTCGCTGTGTTTGTCTTTCGCTTCAGTCTTCACACCGGTTTTCTGTTGATATAAACTCACCGCTTCTTGTATTGCCTTACTGGCTTGAGCTTGGTTAAAAATAGCAGGCGCTGCCTCTTTCAAATCTGCAGCTAAATCTTGGTAAACAATACCATTCATCGTCGTACCCGATGCTCCCGCAGCAAGTAACCCATTTAATGGGTTACTCGATTTAGCCCCTTGAGTAACATGTACAACCGCGTCGCCGCCCCAGACTGGGTAGCCTGCATAAGTTTCTTGTACACGAATATGGAGAGTACGATTGAAATCAGTAGTACGACTAGTTTCTTTCACAGCCACAGCCGGACTTAAACTACTCAATGATCGCAATACAGTTGCAGTTTGGTGACTTAAATCTACGGGGGTTGCAGCAAACGCAGGTAGCACTCCCACAAATGACAAGCCTAGCAATGCAGCCAGTTTAACGCGGTGATTAAGCATATCACTTCTCCTAGTTTTTATTTGACAGTCTTGGGATCATGCCACGGCCGATAGGAGGCTGCAACCTGTCTTTGAAAAATATTAATAATCAATAAACTAAAGCTTTTCCCCCTTGTAAATACTCGATTAACTCCTGTTTTTTCTTAATTCCTCGCCTAAAAGAACACAGGCGTTTAATATCATTAAATAGGTCATCTTAGTAAGGTCATCCGCATGTACAAAATATGTTTTTATGTTCCCATCACTCATACTGAACAAGTAAAAAATGCACTATTTGAAAAAGGTGCGGGGAAAATCGGTAACTATAGCTGTTGCGCCTGGCAAATCTTAGGTGAAGGACAGTTCATGCCTCTAGCAGGAAGCCATGCTTTTATTGGTGAACAAGGACACTTAGAGAAAGTACCTGAGTACAAAGTTGAAATAGTCTGTGAAAACAATCTCATTCATACCGTCATCGCTGCTTTAAAAAAAGCCCACCCCTACGAAGAACCCGCGTACCAAATATTTCGCTTAGAAGAGCTATAATTGTTACATGACCTTATTGACATCATGGAGTACGGCCATGCAAGCTGTTGATGAAATAAGTAATTTACGAGATAGCACCTATAGTCAGTACTCTCAACGGATAGCGCATCATCCAACTACCCAGGTGCAGTTTCCTGGCCACCAAGTGCTAACTAATTTAGGGGCAACAGAAAATGTAACAACATGTTGTGCGATAATCTTATTTAATGATACTAACCAATACGTACTAGGCCATTATAATAGCATTGAATATCAAACGATTGGCCAGCTAAGAAGTCTGTTTACGGACGAGCTTCCTGATATCTTACATACCTACACTCCAACACAAGCCATCCTCATTGGCGGTGACACCCAGTTTTTCGGCGCCATTAGCCAATTTCTTGCCAGTCATAATATTGGCTGCGTCGCAAGCTATCTTGATCATGCAGAAGACAGTGGCCTAGATGAGTGTTTGTATATGAAATATGTGGTTTTTGACCCCGACACTCACAAAGCTACTGTGTACTCAGCGGCGCTGCCCGAAGGAAAAATTGAATTAACAGACCGGCACCTAACTCTAGATGATGACTTTGCTCAGCACGCAGGCAACTTAAGAACACTGACCCAAAGATATTACGCAGAAGTGATAGACGAGGCTACTGCAACTCCTACTCTATCTTATGTAGACCAGCGATTTTCATTTTCCAACCCCACGAAACAGTCTCCTGATGCAAAAGCAGAGAAGAGTGTATCAGAATCTGTTCACAGAAAAGTGAAGTGACTAACTCACCACATAGAGTGACTCAATCACTCTGTTAGCATGTTGCGCAATGAAATCTGTAAAAAAGTCTTGCCACAATAGGGGATTTTGCTTTCGCGGATAACGCCAAACAAATTCCACAAAACCGGTTGGTAACTGCACCACTCCATCAGCCAACTCAACTTGCTGTAACGCTCCCTGCGTTGAACCTTGCGCTATCCCAGCACCTTGCCCGCCTTTAATCACACCTCCTTCTTGATTTAGCGTGAATTGCAATTCTTGCCCAACAAACTGGCTAAACTGTTCTAACTTAGCAAAACCCTCTAACAGATGGACAGAAATAGTAAAGTGATTGGGCTGACGGCCAAAAACCAATACCCACGCTAGTAATTCGTTGAATTCGTGCACAGTAGAAAATTCATTCACACTAGGCAATGGCCAATCGCGAGCAGATAAATAAGCAATCAGCCTATCACGAATTATTTCGGCCGCAACCACATCTCCTGAAAAAGCCTGCCCTGTTAATCGTTGGATATCTGCCAATGGCGATGCGGGAACATAACGACTGTATTTTTCAATAATTTTTCTTATTTCACATGGTAATTCTTCCAAACGGAAATCAGCCACCACTACTTGCGGCAACACCTCTCGAACTGGCGTATCCAAACAATCGACCTCGGTCATCCAAAGAAATTCATTTTGTTTATCAGCCAAATAATCTCTACCCTGCGCCAAATACCCAATTGCAGAGAAAAGCTGCTGCAATACCTCCAGCCCACTATGCGGCCCAGGTAAATCAATAACAGCAAAATGATCGAGAGCAAGCTCAGACACTCCACGCTTTTTCATGCCCGCGGCAATGCCTTGCATTTGTGGAGTGCGCTCGCAATACAGATTCCACAGCGCGCTCACTACTTCACGGCGAATTTGCTTAAGCATGACTGGCATCCTTAGTTAATCTCTAAGCTGACATCGTTATAATCTTAGGCGTTACAAAAACCAACAACTCACGTTTACTTTCGCGGCTATTATGCTGCTGAAACAATAGTCCGATCAATGGTATTTGACTAAGAAAAGGGAACCTTTCCTCACCCTGCTCAGAATTAGACTCGTAAATTCCACCTAAAACAATAGTTTGACCACTCTTTACCAGGACATTAGTCATAATTTGCCGGGTACTAATGGTTGGCACCCCCAAGACTAATCGGCTACTTGGCTTATCTTGATTCACTTGCAGCTGGAGCAATACTTTATTCCCCGGCATGATCTGCGGCACTACTTTTAATCCCAGGGCTGCTTTTTTAAATACAACCGCAGTCGCTCCACTGCGGCTCACCTCCTGATAAGGAATTTCCTCCCCAGCCTCAATAGAGGCAGCCTGCTGATTCGCTGTAAACAAACTAGGACTAGAGATTAGCTTGGCATGACCTGCATTTTCCAAGGCCGACAATCGCACATCTAATTGTGAACCATTAGCCAGCTTTGCGATAGACACACTATACTGGCCAGTATTCAATCCAGCGTGGGATGAAGTGGTGACGCCAGACATGTTTGCTGCTGGCATTGCTTGCGCAATAAATTGAATGCCTAACTCACGCTCAAAATCACTATCAACACTCGCTAAGCGAGCCTCAATCAGTACCTGCTTTACCGGTACATCTAAACGCTGAATGAGACGCTGCATTTCTGTGACGCGGTCTGCGACATCTTGCACACACAAAATATTAGTACGCACGTCCACTCGCACATGCCCACGCTTGGACAACAGTGAATAGTGCTCATCTTGCAATAAATGTGCTATTTCATCCGCTTTTGCATAGTGTATTTGCCAAGCTTTAGTTGAAAGTTGCGCTGCTTCTTCACTTGCATCATGCCATTTGACTTGCTCTTGCTTACGTTTAATTAATTCCTCTTGCAAACCGATAAACCATGCATCACCCACCTGCCACTCAGCCAAACCATGTGCAGCTAATAACAAATCAAACACCTTATCCCAGTTGGTTTTTTCTAAATGCACAGTGACATAACCTTGCACCAAGGGGCTAACAATCACTGTATGATGAGTAGATTTAGCAATAAAACGTATAGCATCGGCTAGCTTTACATTCTCAAGTTCAATTGCCAACGACGGGTTAGCAGGTAGTTTACTTGCATAGGTTGTTGATATGATGAGAGTCGGTAACATAAATAATAGTAGTAGATATTTCCGCATGGAATAGGTCCTTTGATTTTTACGTGGGCTATAGATATTTGCTGATTTGCAATTTCATCATTACTCGACGATGATCCGGCAGCATGACAACCACCCCATCATGCAGAACAGTAAGTAGTTTCGCTTTTTCTACACCCAGTAGAGAACCTTGTTTTGCTTCACTCACGGTATTATTGGGTAACAATATCAAACCACCACCATCACCATTAACATGAATTAAGCCAATTACTTTTAATGATGCTAACGGATATAACTGCATATCACTCTCTAGAGAATTTCGAAATGAGTCCGCCAACGGCTGCAAACAAACCATCCGAGATAAAAAAGCGGTTTCTTTGAATGTTGCGATTAATCTTTGCTCGACATCAGTGAGTGGAATTAGATACCGTGGGAAAAAAACCATTTCAGCATTCATCAGCAGCCTATCATTATTAAATCTTGTTAACGTAAGCTCTGTCACCCACAGCAAATGAAATGTAGTAAACAAAGATGACAGAAAACTCCAAACATGTGACATATTACCTAGTGCCGTGATGTGCAACGATGTGCTTGCAATATTACCCTGTGCTTGAGTCGGTAATATCTGCAATTTATTCACCACCAATCCACTTAATTGGCTTAGCTGTAATACTTGTTGTAAGAAATGCGATTCACGATAGGACTGATTTATTTGCACAGACATTAAATTCAGCTTGTTATTCGACTCAGCCAACACCGTATGCTCGGCAGGATTCCATTTTAATTCTGACTCTACTCGCTGTAAATTTTTCCACTTTACCCAACAAGGATAACTATCCAAGTAGAGTCCGGCCAGTAGCAGCGCCGTACTCGCACATAAAACTATAATCCTGCGATCATTACTCTTCGATAATATCCTTGTCCAATTCATAACGTTGATTCCAAACAGGGTACTGTTGTACTAGTCCATGAAAATAAAAATAGTGATAGGAAGTATTAGCATATTTCTCAACCCCACTCAGCCGCAGCTGAGCAAACACAGGGGTCGTTTCCCAATACGTTAATACTTGTGTAAGATCAACAAATGAGCGTGCATAACCTGTCATTTTCAATGCATTTTTCGTTAACTCTAGCCGAGTCATGCACAAAGAGTGCATCGGAATGGCGCGCAACTCTGTCAGAACTTTTATAAGCTCCCACTGATAATATTTCACTTTCTCAATGCCATTCTGCACAATAGCAAGTTGCAGTTTCTTATCATTGCCATTGCCCGTGTTAACATTGATCTTCTCTTGCTGTAACACCGCAATACGACCTTGAATTTTAGATATTTTCTGTAGCAGCATAAAATGTAACAAAAGCAGTGCAGCACTAACCAGCCCCATTGCCAGTACTGTAAGAAAAAATGTCTGCCGCCTATAATGAGCATGCTCCAGCTCACGCCATGGTAAGAAATTAATTTCTACCACGATGACAACTTACGAATCGCCAATCCATAGCAAGCAAGAAAATGTGATGACATAGTTTCCCAGCCTAAACTATCGAGAGAGGATGCCAATGGTAATTGTAAAAAAGTGTCAGCCCACTGAACATGCAATGAAAATTCATCTACAATATAATCATCTAGTACAGTCAATTGATCTCTATTTCCACAGAGTAGAATTTGCTTCAACGGTGCATGTTTGCAAGTGGTAGCATACAATTGCAATACTTGTTTAATCGTAGTGTAAGAGTTACCTGTTTGCACAATCTCCCCTGAGTGTGAAAACAAAATATCGTCACATTGAAAAACAACCAGCGTAAATACATTCCGGTGGATATCCAGGACGGCAATAGCGTCGGGTATATTTAATGGCAACGCTAATAGAGTGTAAGCGGCATAGGCTAAAACATAAGCATCAACATCAACCACTTTCACCTGCAACCCAGACTTATTAATAGCAGCAAGGTATTGCGATAGGTAATCGGTTTTAGTCGCTGCCACCAACATATTTTTCGAGAACTCATCCGCATGAGTCACCGCAAAATCTATGCTAATTTCCTGCTCAATCCCCACTAAGTCTCGCTGAATACGTGCATGCGCCTCTGCTTGCAACTCGTCTGCGGTAAAATCTGGTGATAATTGGATATGCTTGATAAATACTGCACTCAACGGCAATGCTATGACAGTGGGTAACTGCTGCAGTCTATAATGAGCCACGAGTGAAGCTAAAAGAGATGACAATGCCTCCCAGCAGCCCGCCTCCCCCAGTGAGTAAGGCCAAGGAATGATACCAAATCCCTCGATAACATGATTACGACGACTATGTCGCAAATGCAGCCAACGGATCTCATTAGTACGAATATCTAGCCCAATCGATGAAACTTTAGAAAATGGCCACGCTGGCAAATAGGCTCTCCTTGAAATTAAATAACGGCTTTGTTGAATAAATCAATTTTTACACAATCGTAGGGTGGATTAGACGCGCCTTTTGCGTCGTAATCCACCAATTCACGGTGGATTACGGCAAAAAGCGCCTAATCCACCCTACCTGAAACTGCACAAAATTTTATTTATTCAACAAAGCCTTAAATAACAGGTGTGGAAATGACATAGATACGGATAGGTAACGATAATAGCCAGAGACACAGTTAAGAATGTTGCACTTAGAAGGGATTCCTTAATATACTGTATAACTTATTAAATGCAAGCCCCGTCAATGACCACTTTATAACAACTGACTTCGCCCTATGACTTATCTCCTGCGCGCTTTTCGAAAACTACTGTATGTGTTCTTCTTATTCATGATCGTGCTGGTCATTGGCGTCTCTTATTACATGACATTTGAGCTACCCGACATTGACGATTTAAACACCGTGCAACTGCAAGTACCCTTACAAGTCCTTACTCGCGATAATAAACTAATGGCCACTTTCGGCGAAAAGCGCCGCATTCCACTGCCTTATAATCAAATACCACTACTATTAATTCAAGCTGTCCTCGCTACAGAGGACCAACGCTATTTCCAACATCCTGGAGTCGATGCTCCCGGCCTCATACGTGCCGCTATACAATTAATGCTAACAGGACGCAAATCACAGGGTGGCAGCACCATTACTATGCAAGTCGCCCGCAGCTTTTATCTCACTAGAAATAAAACCTTTGGCCGCAAATTACGGGAAATTTTGTTAGCACTTAAAATCGAAAATAAACTTACCAAACAAAAAATTCTCGAGCTCTACTTAAATAAGGTCTTTCTTGGTAATCGCGCCTACGGTGTAGAAGCTGCTTCTGAAATTTATTATGGGAAATCACTCAACCAACTCTCGATTGACCAATATGCCATGCTAGCTGGGCTACCCAAAGCACCCTCCACGTTAAATCCTTTGGTGAATCCAATTGCCGCCAAAAAGCGCCGCGACCACGTGCTTACCCGCATGTATGAGTTAAGTTATATTGATGAAAAAACCTATAAAAGCGCACTGCACGCCCCCTTGGGAGCGAGTTATCACGATTTACAAACCCAAGTTAAAGCACCTTATGTCGCTGAATTGGTACGAGAACAAATGCAACAAATGTATGGTGACGGCATTTATACTGATGGCTATAAAGCTTACACCACTATCGATGGTCGATTACAAAGTATAGCCAATCAATCAGTACGAGATGGCCTCATCGCCTATGATCAGCGTCATGGCTACCGAGGCCCAGAAGGAAATCTAGGTGTTCCCTCTATTACAGGCATGACTAATTGGGAGCGCCAGCTCGCCGCTATCTCTACTATCAATGGTTTGGAACCTGCAGCCGTCGTGGAAAGGACCAAACACTCCATCACGGTATTACGCTCCGACGGCTCATTTACGACCATTCCGTGGGAAGGCTTATCCTGGGCACGCAAACAAGTCAATGCAGATTTTTTAGGCCCACGCCCAAAAACATCGGAGCAAATTGTTACCCTGGGAGATTTAGTACGCATCATGTCCACACCAGAAGGCTGGCGCTTAGCGCAAATACCTAAGGCCGACGCAGGGCTCGTCACCCTGAATCCGCAAAATGGCGCCATTCTTACCATGGTAGGTGGATTTGACTATCAGGTCAGTAAATTTAATCGCATTACTAGTGCAACACGACAACCTGGATCCAGCTTCAAACCCTTTATTTACTCTGCCGCATTAGATAAAGGGTATACTTTAGCGACTGTTATTAATGATGCCCCTATCGTTATTGAGAACCCTATAGATAACAGCCTGTGGCGACCACAGAATGCAGAAAATCGTTTCTACGGACCTACTCGTCTTCGTGAAGCATTGGCACATTCACGTAATTTAGTTTCTATCCGATTAATGGGTCTCATCGGTACTTCATATGCAGTCAATTATGCACAACGTTTTGGCTTCGGCCCACACCAGTTACCCCCGGTACTTTCTTTGGCATTGGGAACCGCTACAGTCACCCCATTACAGCTTTCGCAAGCCTACTCTGTCTTTGCTAATGGCGGTTTTAGGATAGTCCCGTATATCATCGATAGCGTTCACAGCACACAAGATCGGGTTATTTATCAAGCAAAGCCTTTATTTGCCTGCAACAAATGCAGCAACCCAACTGATAAAAGCTATGCCCCACGGGTAATTTCTGCGCAAAATGCATTTCTTATCACTTCAGCATTACATGATGTTATCCAATATGGAACGGCATCGCAGGCTAAGTCCCTCAATAGGGAAGATTTGGCAGGGAAAACAGGCACCACAAATAATCAAGTAGATGCTTGGTTTGCAGGCTATAACAGCAGTCTTGTCACGGTCGCTTGGATTGGGTTCAATCAACAGCAATCATTGCATGAATTTGGCGCGCAAGCGGCTCTGCCAATATGGATAGAGTTCATGCTAAATGCATTGAAAGGCACTCCAGACCGGTCACCCGAGCAACCCACTGACATTGTTAGCATTCGCATAGACCCTACAACAGGCAAACGCACAACCGCCAAAGGCTCAGCAGGCTTCTTTGAATATTTCATGAAACCCTATTTACCTGAGAAAACCTCATCCACCGATAGCAGCGACGCGAACTTACCTAGCAGTGATGATACTAGTAATAAGCCGGAAGAGAGTGAAGAGTCATTGTATTAGGCATTAGCAAGCTAGCAAGCACCCCAGCGCCGTTAGTATTGCCTTATCTCTCTCCCGCAAAGACACTCCTCCCACTCTCGTACTAGAAAACTCATAGCGATCCATAAACCCTTTGCGCATTTGATCGAACATATCGCCACTATGCTCACTGGATAGCAACAGATTTTTCATCGCATAACTAGTTAGACTGGGATCATAGATTGCCAAAATAACTTCTTGCCATGTCAAGGTAGCATCAGAAAAAGCGAGCTCTTGCTCTGGCCAGGTTATTAATGTCCGCTGTTTTTCAGCAATCACACCAGCTTGACACGCTGCTTGATAAATCATATCAACACCACGATAGCGCGCCTGCACAGAGTACCCAGCAATATGCGGCGTAGCAAGAACCGCATCCATTAAAATAGCTTTATCAATCTGCGGCTCATGCTCCCACACATCGAAACACCAGCGCAGATGCTGGCCATATTTTTTCAGCGCAACAGAATTGATAACACTACCACGCCCAGTGTTGAGCAACACTACGTGCGATTTTTGTCGTTGCAAAAAATCTTTCTCAATAAGGTGATAGGTAGGATAAGGTCCATCACGCGTTAATGGTGTATGCATGGTGATGAAATCTAGATTAACTAATTCTTCGATGTTGACAGAGCAAAAATTAGACTCATTTTCCGCACGAAGTGGATCACACAGCAGCACATTAAAGCCCAATATTTTTAACTTGTCAGCCACTTGCTGGCCAATCGCGCCAACACCAATCACGCCTGCTGTGAGATCTGCGCCCGTTAGTATGCCCATTCGTTGCTGTAATGCCGCAACCACACAGATTACATATTCGACGACAGGCACTGCATTAAATCCTGCTGCTACACTCCAGCCTATACCTTGCTGCTCTAACCAAGCAACATCAAGATGATCATGACCTGTGGTAACACTACCGACCCATTTCACTGTCGTGTTAGATAGTAGCTCTTTATTCACCTTGGTAATCGAACGCACTAACAATATGTCAGCCGTCGATACATCTGCATGCTTAATCAGGCGCCCTGACTTTAATACTAGCTCACCCAGGCCAGCAAAATATTTTTCCACAAAAGGAATATCTTTATCCGCAACAATCTTCATAAAACAATCCATTAACGAATTATCAACAACCCCTAGACTACTTTATTTTTTGTGAGCCGGTGGTGATTGCACTTCTACTACCTCATCCTCATCAGGCTTTGTCGGCGGTATAGTAGGTGCAGGGCCTGCCGCGTCGTCGGATGCAGAGCTAAACGTGGTGGCTTTGCAGGCGGTTACTTGTAATCGCGGCGCACATGGGACCATCGCATCGGCACACAACTGATCAATATCTTCGGCGCGACCATCGAGAAACGGGTCTGCTGCTTTTCCGAGATTATAGGAAATAAGGCGAAGTAAATGAGCAATCGCCAGCTCATCACTGGGCAAGGTCATCGCTGCTTCCGCTTCAGCCTGCTCCTGATGCACACTGAGGAAACATCGCGCCAGGAGCGCAGCCTGCTCAGCACCTATATAA
>Ga0155640_1146_pt1 | contig 18637 bp, 18 predicted proteins | sample RifCSPhighO2_12_FD_107297 | JGI IMG/M metagenome (GOLD analysis project Ga0155640, IMG submission 107297) | Gammaproteobacteria bacterium RIFCSPHIGHO2_12_FULL_45_9 | reverse complement strand
AGGGTTGAATCCTGTGGTTTAGTGAGCTGATCATGCGAGAGCTGCGCATTGTCCTGTAACAACAGGTGTTGGAACACAGGGCGTGCAAGCGATTTGCCTCGACACGGATTCGTGGGTTGTTTTTGAATATCGAGATACAAAAATCCTTTCAGTAAGGCGCTTTGTATCTCAAGTTCGGGTTGTGCCATGATCCATTTCGCACAGGTGCAGGCAAGGGTATCGCGTGTAGATGAATCAGTACACGCGCTTTCTAACTCGGTTAATGGGATGTAAAACGTCTCGGGTTCTGCCGTGTGGGTTGCGTGTTCAAACACCTCATTCAGCAGGGTATGAATATCAGTATTTCGCTCGTTCATGATGGACTCCTTGATGTGGGAGCCTTCCGTAGCAAGATTCCTTGTCGCACCCCTTGGTTGTATCAAAAGTATATGGGGTTAGCAAGGCGCCGAAAATTGTTCAAAAAATATGTAAATCAAACTTTTTTATTGTTATTTTTCAGCAACTTGAAAAAATTTGTGAGATATGGCTTACACGGTTTATGGTCAAAGGCTTACAAATCATGAAGCGATCTTAAGAAAACAGTAATCCCCTCTTCAGTATTTTCTGAAAGATCATGTTCTCTTAAGGCGATAAATTGAACTGATGTGCTCGTTTTGGGCATCTTTTCGATGCTGAATGCTCTTTGCCCGATTGCCGTGATTCATTGAGAGCCTATTGCAAAAAATCCATCATCAGGGTATACGATTGCATGGTAGTTCTCAGGATATTAAGGATAGCAGCATGCAATTCAATGAATCGCTTTTACGTCAATGGGTGAATCCGGCCATTACGACAGAGCAGCTTACAGACGATTTAACGGCGCATGGTTTTGAGGTAGATGACGTTACCGTAGCGGCGCCCGCCTTCCAAGGCGTGGTAGTGGGGCATGTGTTGACGCGAGAACCTCATCCTACTGCTGACCGTCTCAGTGTTTGCTCGGTAGATGTAGGTGATGCAAAGCCGTTAACGATTGTCTGTGGTGCTGCTAATGTACGCGCAGGATTGCGGGTGGCGTTGATTCGTGTCGGTGGTGTTTTGCCGAATGGTACGACGATTGGTCGTGCTAAGTTGCGTGGTGTAGAATCCGAAGGGATGATTTGTTCTGTATCGGAATTGGGTTTGGCAGCAACTTCCGAAGGCATTTTAGAGTTACCAGATGATGCGCCCATTGGGCAAGATTTTCGGTCTTATTGGCAATTAGATGATGCCATCATCACTTTATCGGTTACACCCAATCGAGGTGATGTATTAAGTATCGTGGGTATTGCACGGGAAGTGGGTGCCATTCAAGATATGTTAGTACAAGAGCCGACATTGCCACCGGTGCAGACGAATGGGGCTGTGTGTGTACCACGTATTACGGTTAGCACCCCAGAGGTAGCCCCTTGTTATCGAGCCTGTGTGATCAAGGGGGTTCGTTCGAATGAAGGCACACCGTTTTGGCTTAAAGAACAACTGCGACGATTCGGATTGAAGTCGATTCATCCTGTGGTAGATGTATTAAATTACATCATGTTGGAACAAGGTACACCCCTGCATGCGTTTGATTTAGGGCGTTTAACGGGTGATGTGATTGTACGGTTTGCGCAGTCACAGGAAAGCTTGCAGACCTTAGAGGGTAGCACGGTTACGTTGCAAACAAATGACTTGGTGATTGCAGATCACAAAGGGCCGGTTGCAATTGCGGGTGTGATGGGCGGATTAGCCAGTGGAGTTCATGCAGAAACGACTGATATTCTCATTGAATGCGCTTTTTTTGATCCTGTCACGATTGGTCGTACGGCGCGTCGTTTAGGATTTCATACGGATGCAGCGCATCGATTTCAGCGTGGCGTAGATTTTTTACGGTTACAACAAGCATTATCACGCGCAGTGTATTGGATCACGGCATTAGTGGGTGGTGAAGTATCGGAGCAGGTTTGTTACGAATCAACGGTGCATTTGCCGGTGCGTACGCCGATCATTTTGCGGGCTGCTGCGTTTGAACGGATCATGGGTGTTTCGCTAGTAGATGGGGATATTGAACATATCCTAAGACGGCTGCAATTTTTAGTACAGCGCAGGGGGAAAGGGGAATGGGTTGTGACACCGCCTTCCTGGCGTTTTGATATCACGCAAGAGGTAGATTTAATTGAGGAGGTTGCGCGCTTATACGGTTATGATCGTTTGCCAGTACAAGCCTTGCACGGGGCTTTATCATTATCCGCAGCGCCGGAGTGTCACATTGCGGGGGAGCAGGTTGCAGTAGAGATGCAAGCCTTGGGTTATCAAGAAGCGGTGACATACAGTTTTATTGCACGTTCAGTGGATGAATGCTTAAATCCTGCGGGTAAAAGAATTGCCTTAAAAAATCCGATTGCGGCGGATTTAGATGTGATGCGCACTACGTTGTGGGGCGGTTTGCTGAATGCTTTGCAGTATAATCTCAATCGTCAAGCAACCAGTGTACGTTTGTTTGAAATAGGGCGTACATTTGAAGCAACCGACGCAAAGCCTTGTGAGCGTTTGTGTGTGGCAGGCGTCATGTATGGCGATCTGGCCTCTTTACAATGGGGTGTGGCGCGCCGCTCTGTGGATTTTTTTGATATGAAGGGTGATATCACTGCGTTATTGTCTCGATTAAATGTGGCAGATGCCGCGATTTTTGAGCAGGAAACAGAGCATGTTGCTTTACATCCGGGGCGTGCGGCCAGTATACGAATCGGTGGGCGATTAGCAGGCCATGTGGGTGAGCTGCATCCGGTGCTGGTAGAGCGCTGGGATTTTCCAGCAGCGCCGTATGTATTCGCGTTGTTTCTGGATGAAATGGGTTTACAGGCCTTGCCTACCGCCGTGAATGTTCCAAAATATCCTTCTGTGAGAAGAGATTTAGCGTTTTTAGTGAATAGGGACGTGACAGTTGTAGCCATTCAGAGTAAAATCGAAAAAGTAGCCGGTCTTGAACCCATGACAGTTACGCTGTTTGATGCTTATCAGGGAAAAGGGTTGCCTGAAGGGTGCAAAAGTGTAGCATTCCGATTGGTGTTTCATGCGATGGAAGCGACATTGCAGGAAGCAACGGTCAATGATGCAGTGTCTCGGGTTGTTGAGGCTGTGCAAACCACGTTTGGAGCAACGTTGAGGGCATCATAATGACGGCGTTAACCAAGGCAGATCTTGCGGATCATTTATTTGAAGTACTCGGTTTGAGCAAAAAGGAAGCTCATGAGTGGGTTGATCATTTTTTTGAGGAAATGCGTCAGGCCTTGGAACGAGGGGAGTCTGTGCGGTTATCTGCATTCGGCAACTTTGTGTTGCGGGATAAGGCAAGCCGTCCTGGGCGTAACCCGAAGACAAAGGAAGTGGCATTAATTTCGCCAAGACGCGTTGTGACATTCAAAGCAGGTCAGAAATTACGGATGAGGATTGAAGACCATGTTCACCCAGAAACACAACAATCCACCGAGTGAATCGACAGAGACTGAATGGCAGCCGATTCCTGATAAATTGTATTTCACCATCGGTGAAGTGAGTGTATTGTGCCATGTGAAACCGCATGTCTTGCGGTACTGGGAACAAGAATTTACACAGCTACATCCTTTGAAGCGCCAGGGGAATCGGCGTTATTATCAACGCAAAGAAATTTTGTTAATTCGTAAAATTCGGCATTTACTCTACGACGAAGGGTTCACCATAGAGGGTGCGCGTCATCATTTGCAGTCACCTGCAGAGGCCGAACAAGAAAAACGACATGAACGGTTATATGAAGCGGTGCGTCATGCGGTAGTGCAGTTGGAGCGTGTGGTGGAGTCGTTAGAGGTCTCTTAAAAGGAAAAAAATGCTCCCTGAACAACCGCTTTATGATCTTTGGATTCTCGGTGGTGGTATCAATGGTGCTGCGATTGCAGCCGATGCAGCAGGTCGAGGTCTTTCTGTTTTTCTATCTGATAAAGATGATTTTGCAGCCCATACTTCTTCTGCGAGTAGTAAATTAATTCATGGTGGCTTGCGTTATTTGGAGCAGGGAGATTTTAGGCTGGTACGTGAAGCCTTAAACGAGCGCGAGATTATGCTACAGAAGGCACCGCATTTGGTGCAGCCTATGCAGTTTGTATTACCGCATGCACCCCATTTGCGCCCAGCCTGGCTCATTCGTTTGGGTTTATTTTTATATGATCACTTGGGGAAACACCAAACATTACCTGGCTCGAAGACTGTGAATTTGCAAGAAGCGACGGCTGGAATTCCCTTAAAACCAGCCTATCACAAAGGCTTTATGTATTCGGACTGCGTGACTCAAGACGCGCGTTTGGTAGTGGCCTATGCCCTAGAGGCCGAGCAACATGGGGCACATTTGCATAATTACACCGAAAGTCATTCCATTCGTCGGGTGGATGGCGTATGGGAAGGCACTTGTGTGATGCGTACGGGAGAGCAATGTCAGGTGCGTAGTCGTGCATTAATCAATGCGACGGGTCCTTGGGTGAGATCGGTATTAGAGGCGGTTGGTGGGCAGTCGAGTGCACAAGTGCGATGGGTAAAGGGCAGCCATTTTTTATTGCCGAAATGGTATACGGGTTCTCACGCCTATGTATTACAGCATACGGATAATCGGATTATTTTTGTGGTGCCAACAGACGCTAATTGTGTCTTGGTTGGGACAACGGATGTTGCTTATCAGGGCGATCTTAATCACATTGAAATGGATAGTCATGAACGGGATTATTTATTGATGGTATTGCGTACTTTTTTCAAGAAAGTGCCAGGTCCTGAGCATATTCGACATCATTTTTCCGGTGTGCGTGCTTTATTTGATGATGCAACAGAAAATCCCTCAAAGATTTCGCGTGAATATCATTTAGTATTAGAGGGGGCAGAGGGTGAAGCACCTTTGTTGTCTGTTTTTGGAGGAAAAATGACAACAGCGCGTATGTTGGCGGAACATGTTTTACAGCTATTAAGACCATATTTTCCCGATATGAAAGCGCCTTGGACGCATGCCTCGCCCTTGCCGGGCGGAAATTTTCTAGGCAGAACCTTGCAGTCTTTGCAGAAAGAAGTGGCGGCACATTACCCATTTGTGCCCAAGGCCTGCTTGACTCGTTGGATCCATCAATATGGTATGCGAGTATGGGATTTATTAGCTGATATTGCGTGTATGTCGGATTTAGGAGCCTGTTTGCAGGGTAACTTATATGAAGCGGAAGTGAATTTTTTGCGCCATACGGAATGGGCGATCTGCTGGGAAGATGTACTTTGGCGACGTACTCAGTTGGGTGTATACTTCTCAAGGCAGGAACGAGAACAATTGATGAAGATCCCATTTTAAAAAGGCAGTTATTGTGCAACGTGAAGTGAATCCCGTAGTACTGTTTCAATCTTGGCTAGAATTAGCAAAAACAGGTGGTGATAGTGATCCAGAGGCGATGACATTGGCCACGATGGGTTTGAATGGATTTCCAACAGTGCGTGTGGTGCTGTATAAGGGACTGTTGGAAAATGATATTTTATTTTTTACGAATTATGAAAGTCACAAAGGGTTAGAGTTAGCGGCAAATCCGCGAATGGCATTAGTGTTCTATTGGCCTAAAATTTATCGGCAAGTGAGAATGCAAGGGGTGGCCTCGAAAGTAGACCGTACGGTTTCAGAAGCCTATTTTGCGACGCGTCCGCGAGCGAGTCAGCTGGGTGCATGGGCTTCTCATCAAAGTGCTATTGCGACAGAAGCAGACATTGCAGCACGTTATGCAACATATGACACGCAGTTTAAAGATCAGTCTGTGCCTTGTCCACCAGAGTGGGGTGGGTATCGTTGTGCTATTCAGGCATGGGAATTTTGGGAAGGGCGGCCACACCGTTTGCACAGTCGGACATGTTATCAACTGCAAGGAACAGAGTTTATCAAGGAGAGTTTGTCACCATGATACTAACAATGCCCCATCGGATACCCCATTGGATTCATAATGCGCGTGTAGAAAAACATACAGAAACAAGTGCTGTCTACAATCCTGCAGAAGGTGTGGTGATTGCAGAGGTGGGGTTTGCCACAACTGAATGTGTTGCAGACGCGGTTCTGAGTGCTGCGCAGGCTTTCACAACATGGTCATGTATGCCTCCACTGAAACGCGCGCGCATTTTAAATCAATTTACTCAATTGCTCATGCAGCACCAAGATCAGATAGCAGAATGTATTACACACGAACACGGTAAAGTGTTCGCTGATGCGCAAGGTGAAGTACAGCGTGGAATTGAATTAGTGGAATATTATTGTGGTATTCCCCATCTTTTAAGAGGGGAACAATCGTGTGAAGTAGCGAATGGCATGGATTGCCATACCATTCGGCAACCATTGGGTGTGTGTGTTGGCATTTCGCCTTTTAATTTTCCTGTGATGATTCCGATTTGGTTGATGATTCCTGCAATTGCGTGCGGCAATACATTTGTATTGAAACCTTCTGAAAAAGATCCGAGTGCTACGTTATTGTGTATGGAGCTGTTAAAAGAGGCTGGATTACCTGCAGGTGTTGCTAACATGATACACGGCGGACGTGACGTGGTGTCTCAGTTAATTGCGCACCCTGCTGTAAAGGCTGTGAATGCAGTGGGTTCAACGCCGGTTGTCAAACAAATTTATGCAGAAGCGATTGCGGCAGGTAAGCGATCGCAAACATTTGGTGGCGCTAAAAATCATGCGATCGTCATGCCAGATGCCCCGATAGATGCGGTAGCAGATGCCTTAGTAGGTGCTGCATTTGGGGCTGCGGGTGAACGTTGTATGGCGTTACCTGTTGCAGTGGTAGTGGGCGACACGACGGCAGATCAGTTGATTGTCGCGTTACAAACCCGTGTGTCACAATTGCGAGTGGGTTCTGGTATGGATGCGGTTGATATGGGTCCATTAATTCGTCGTGAACATTGTGATCGTGTGAGTCGCTTGATTGAATCAGGGATTCAAGCAGGGGCTCGTTTGGTATGTGATGGACGGTCGCATGTGAAGTCACTTAATCCAAATGGGTTTTTCTTAGGGCCTTGTGTGTTTGATCATGTTGCACCGGATATGGACATTTACCAAGAAGAAATTTTCGGTCCTGTCTTGTGTATTTTGCGTGTACCAACATTTGATGCCGCTATTCTGCAAGTCAATTCGCATCATTATGGTAATGGCGCGGCGATTTTTACCAACTCAGGCGGTGTGGCACGTCGATTTGAACGGGAAGTGGAAGCCGGGATGGTAGGTATTAATGTGGCGATTCCTGTGCCTGTGGTATCCCATAGTTTTGGAGGTTGGAAGCAGTCATGGTTTGGTGATGTGCATATGCATGGTATGGAAGGTATTCATTTCTATACACGTGCTAAAAGTATTACATCGCGTTGGTTGAATGATCAAACGGGTTCAGCATTTCATATGCCCACACATGGGTAAGGAGTTTTGTATGGAAACACTGGGTTTTGTGGGTTTGGGTCATATGGGTGCGCCTATGGTGCAATCTTTATTGCGCGCCGGTTACCGGGTGCGAGTATATGATGTAGTGCCGGAAGCAGTCCATGCATTAGCGGCTGTCGGCGCCATTCCTGCAGATTCACCGAGAAGTGTGACAGAAGCAGCTTCTGTTGTTTTTTTGATGTTACAAACTGGGTTGCAAGTGAAATCAGTGTGTGAAGGAAAAGACGGTATTTTTCAGCATATTTTGCCAGAAGCCTTAATTGTAGATTGTTCTTCGATCGATGTAGAATCTGCACGGAGTTTGCAGCACGATGCAGAAGCCTGTGGATTGCGTATGTTGGATGCGCCAGTTTCTGGTGGTGTCATGGCGGCAGAGGAAGCGCGATTGACGTTTATGGTAGGGGGGAGCCACGCAGATTTTGTGGTGGCGGAACCGTATCTGCAGGCTATGGGAAAGCGCATTGTGTACACCGGTGCAGGTGGTAGTGGTGTTGCCGCTAAAATTTGTAATAACATGATCTTGGGTGTTAGCATGATTGCGGTATCAGAAGCTTTTCATTTAGCAGAACGGCTTGGATTATCTGCTGAGAAATTATTTGAAGTGGCATCGAACGCATCAGGCCAATGTTGGTCACTCACCCAATATTGTCCATGGCCCAATGTGTTGCCGAATGTGCCTTCTAGCCATGAGTATAAGGCAGGTTTTACAGCGAATATGATGTTAAAAGATTTGAGATTAAGTCAAGAAGCTGCATCCAGTGCAGGTGTTGTGACACCACTAGGGGCACATGCGCGTGAATTGTATGAGCAATTCGTTCTGCAGTGGGGTGGCCAAATTGATTTTTCGGGTATTATTCAAATGTTGTAATATACCCATTCAAAATCATATTGCAGCCTTGCGTAGGGTGGATTTCGCTGCGCGTGTCCACCAGATATTGGATAAAGTACGGCTGCGGAACATCGTTGTCGGACACACTGCGTTTTGTCCGACCTACATCGAAACAGCAAAATGAATCATGAGCGGTATAGTAGTGCAATATTTCACCGAATTACATGACGACATTGGTCTTCTTCATCAGGTAAATAGGTTTGATTCTTAGCACTTAATAATTTACATGCAGCTTTGCGTATTGAAGGATTATGATTCATCATATCGCGTAATTGATTGGTTCTTAACAGCGCGAGAAACAAAAAATGATGCGTGGGATGCATGTTTTTGAGGAATAAGATGAAGTTACTGGCATGAACGACTTGTGGGATTTGTTTTACGATCAGATGGATTAGCGCACCTTGGCGTTCTGTGTCTAAAGCAAATAGAATGTGTAGCAAAGGATATTCTGTGGGATGCATATTGGCGTTGCAGAAAAAATTCAGAATGTGTCCCGTGCCAATGCAGATGAGTGCTTTGTCTTGCAGTGTTAAATGGAATGCGCGCAAATAACCCAGCAAATGCATAGGTTCTTTTCGTATTGCAGTGCGTATGTATTTTTGCAACAACGGAAACTGGGTGCTATCCAGCAAGACCGTTTGTGCTTCTATTGTTAAGGCGCCTATCCAATCGAGTGTTTGGCAATGTGAGAGGAGATTTTCAAACGGGGTTTCTGCCATTTTAAGTAAATGTATTTGCGTTTCTGTATTACATAAGGATAAGCAGTTTTCCAATTGGGGCATGTTCCAATGTGGATGATGTGTCGCATAAAATGCTGTGATGAGTGATATTTTATCTTCGGTATGCTGCAATGCTTGTGTCAGTTGTGCGGTATCATTTGGGATTGGAAAGTGTGCTAATTGATCTCTTAGCACTAATAAAATTGCTAATGTATGTCCAGTGAGTGCAGGTTGTGCTTGTTTCGATTGATATTGTTTAAAAAGATGTAACTGTTCTAATACCGTGTGTTGCGTGGGATTTTCTAAAATCGTTTGAATGACTTTTTCTCCGTGAAACTTCCAGTGTCCTGATCGTAAACGCGCAGGGCCTGATGCAAATGGTTGCAAAAATCGTGTGATATCTTTGTCGCATGCAGACCATGCGAGTGTCATATTTTCATACTTGTATTGTAATTCATATAACTGCATATTAAATAGTGCCTGCGCGTAGGGGATAAACTGTTCGCGTAAGGTGTGTGTTGTTACAATATGCCATAATATGTCAAACATAATGCTCGTCACTTGAGTGGATGGGTGTTGCCATGCGTTTACAAAATGTGAAAGTGAGATAGTCTGTAGATAAGTCATTTTCTGAGAAGGAGATAAGAGTGCGTGGTAATAAGAAAAGACATCTATTTTTTTCAGAAGGTTGTCTGGTATGATGGAGCAGAAATGAATTTGATCTGCTTCGCATATGAAGGCGCTTAAGCACTGTAGAATCTCTTCAGGTGTTGCAGATTCGCACAAATTCTGTAGGTGAAAACTACCGAGTTGTAGGAATAATATTGCATGATATTGTGGATCTAAAATCATTAATGTTTCGGTTAACGCAGGTAATGTTGAGCAGAGAGACTGACGAAATTGATCTTCTGTGAAGTGATGAAACAAGATTGAATGGTGAGTATAATGTAGATTTTTCAATAAATGTAACTGCAGATGGTGGCTTTGATCTTCTGTGTTAATATATTTCAGTAATATGTTTGAAAATGCTTTTTGTTTTTCTTTGCTTAAGCATTCTAGAATCGTAAGATAGGCTTTTTGATTTGGGAAAGGTTGGTTTAAGCAAGTGGTAAGCCCCGTTGGATGAAATGCATTTAAGACGGTTTCTTGATGTGTGGCGTGAAATACTTGTAAGCATGTGAGTAAATAAATTGGTTTTTGAATCACATGAAACAAAAAATTCCTGCATAGTTCTGAAAATGTGTCTGACGTCAGGAAAGCAGTTTGTGCTTCTGTTTTTAAGTCACTGATCCAGCTAATCCTGCAGGAAAGATTGAGTCGGTATTGTAATCTTTCTAGTAAAGAGATTTGCGCTTTTTCCGTGCATAATGATAAACAGAGGCGAAAATGTGTCACGCTCCAATCGAATGTTTGGATAATAGCGCTACATGCGTTAATCAGCCACATTTGCTCAATTTCTGCTGATTCGAAAAAAGATAGATATTGTTTAAATGTTTCCAAGTCACAGATTTGATGTAAATTATTCTGTAGTAATTTTTGTCTATTTGGGATGGAGGCGCACAGTATAAGGTGTTGAAGCTGTGGCGTTGTGATCAGTGTCTGGTTGAAAAAATGGAATAGGGTGTCGATCAGTGGTTCATCAATCAGGTTGGTCGCTAACGCCGCTGTTAATGGAAATATTTTCTTATGTATTGTGATCCAGCCTATCACGGCAGTTTCAGTGAAGTAGCATTCGCATGTGCATTCGTTTGCGAGAACTATACTATGGGGTGTGGCTAAAATCCCTAGCATGCATAAGCGTTCTGCAATGATATCATGAAAAATAAATTGTAGGATGTTTTCAGAAAAGATATGCAGTTGATATTCTGTATTTAATATCCAGTGTCTGATGCTATTGTCATGTATATTTGTATTAGGGATGGGGAAAAAGGTATTCAGGACTTCATCGAAAGTTGAAATGGCGGTTGGTGTATCTTCAGTAATTTCTAGGCAGCGTTTTAAGTCTAATAACAATGCGCTGCGTAAGAGAAATTCTTGCAGTACATAATCTAGCGAGCAGAGGATATTCACATAGGCAACATATCTGCTTTCATCGGGCATATGGGTGCGTGTATTAGGGTCTCTGCCTCGAATAGACGGAGCGAGTGGGTTATTCATTCTGCGATCAGTATCTAGATAAGACTGTACGTAATGTGTATGCATGACATCCATATTGGAAAGTACACGGGCGTTTTCATTGATCCATTGTTGTGCAATTGTTTCTGCTAGTTCAAGTCGTATTTTGATTAAGAGGTTTTGTGCTGAATCAGCTTGTAAATAGTGCACGGTTTTTGCGAGTGTGTTTAAAGCGCCGTGAATACATGCATTGGATTCTATGAGCAGATTGAGTACAGCACTTTCAATACAGGTGCGTTTTTCGGGTGAATCTGTTGCTAAACAGATTGTTTTCAATTGGCGGAATAAGGGTGACCCAATATGGCGATACTGTTCGCGTTGTTCTGCGCTGCAATGATCCTCATACCAAACCCAAAAGATACCAAAAGCATGTGTTGGAATATTTCTGCAATAAGTTTTCAGAAACTGGATGAGCTCTTCTAGGGTTTCTCTTCCAGTGGGGGAGGGGAGTGTATTGGGATAAAAGGTATGTTGCAGAAACGGGTTGTGGGTCAGCATCGGGTGTATTCTCCGTAAAAAATAAGCCTATTTTATAGGTTATTTGCTTGAAACAATAGGGTGATGAGCGCATATTAAATGATATAATGATTTCTTCAGGTGCACCTTTAAGGATTTTTTGTCTTGTATTATCTGGTAAAACAGGCGTATATTGATGCCCCTGCTATGAGAGTGGAGACCATGATGAGACCGATTTCTCCTGCGACCGCTAACTCTGATGTGATTTCAGACTTAGGTTTGTTGTCTGATTCCGCTGATGCATCTTCTGATGAATCAGATACATCGAGGGAAGAGTCACCGATTTTAATTGAGGCTGAAGCTTTAGATCATGCATCGCATCCGTCTGTGAATAGAGTGTCATTTTTTGAGGATTCAGAGCCTTCCCATGCTTCACCGGTGGTGCATGTCATTTCAGATGATGATACGACTGACGACGAATCGCTCTATTTGACTCAGCCGTCAGCGACATTTTCATCTCAAGGTTAGAAAATGTGTGTGAGTCCAATGGTGGTTGTATAGGTGCTGGGAGCAGAATCCACAGCGACAGTGGCTGTTTCTTGTATAGATAATGCTAAATTGGGTTTAATCATATAAGAAACACCCCCAGCGAATAGTGGCACCCATGTGGTCACAGAGGTATTGGGGTTGACCCAATGATCATTGACTTCTGCACCTACGTCGCCACTTTCATAAGATAAATAGGCAATACCTACTTTTCCAAAGACTTGGAGGTAATTATTAATAGGCAGAATGCCTTTGACTGCCATATCTAAGTCATACACGGAATTTAAGAGGGCAGTATCACCTGCTTTTACTTCAGGCAGATTGGTATAACCGATTTCAAGGCCCCAATTTTTTGTGAACAAATAACCCAGGGTTGGGTTGACCACAAACCCATCGTCATCAGTGGACGCGTTATCGTCTGTGACGTATGTAACGCCATACCCAAGACCACCACCGAGATATAAACCGGTTGGGCTGTAACTGGGGGCTTCTAACGCGGGTGTGGATAAGTCTTCAGCCCATGCCATGCAGGTCATAGAGGAGAAAATGAGTAAGGCTAACGCATTCATTTTCATTGCAAAAATCTCCGGAGTGTGTCAATGATTACGCCATTGTTTTAAGTTGACTAGTGCCTTTCATTATCAACCACATAAATTAATGTATTCTTAAAAGGGGGCGGTATGCTGGGAGCAATTCGTATTGTATTGGTGAATACTTCTCATCCTGGCAATATTGGTGCTGCTGCGCGTGCCATGAAGACGATGGGGATTGAAAATCTCTATTTGGTCAATCCCTTGCATTTCCCGCATCATCAAGCGACGGAAATGGCTGCGGGTGCAGATGATGTGTTACAGAATGCCTCAGTGGTAGGGAGTTTAGCGGATGCCATAGCAGACTGTACGTTGGTGATGGGCACAAGCGCGCGGCAACGCCATGTTGCATGGCCCTTTTTAGAGGCAAAGGAAATTGGAGAACCGATTCGGGCGCATGCTGCATCAGGTTCGGTTGCATTGGTATTTGGGCGTGAACGTACGGGGCTCACCAATGAAGAGTTAGCGCTGTGTCATTATCATGTGTGGATCCCTACATCGCCTGATTTTACTTCGTTGAATGTGGCGGCTGCAGTACAAGTGCTCACATATGAAGTGTATGGTGCATTGCGTGCAGGTTTCGCAGAGCGGCTTTTAGATTCTGAGGAATTACCCGCCCCTCAAGTGCATTTAAATCGTTTTTACGAGCGCTTGTGGGATACGTTATGGCGCTTACGTGTATTAAATGAAGCGCATTTTTTACGGTACCAACAGCGGTTATATCGCTTGTTTAATCGTGCGCAGATGAATAGCGTGGAGATTAATATATTGCAGGGTATACTGAGCGCTATTCAACGCAAGTTGGCTCATCACGAAAAACAGGGGGAACTATGCTAAAAAAAATCGGTATGATAGGGATGGGTATGATGCTCTTGCCAATGACGGTATTGGCTTGCCCTGTGATACAGGTTTGTTTTACCCCAAAGTCACCGTGTACAGAATATATTGTGCGTGCCATTCTGCATGCGCGGCACAGTATTGAAATGCAGGCTTATAGTTTTACGTCGCGCGAGATTGCAGAAGCATTGGTACAAGTGGCGAGTCGGGGTGTGAAGGTTCGTATTGTGTTAGATAAAACACAGTTCGCGCCTGATAATATGCAATCATTTGTGCCACTGTTTTTAGATTCAGCTATTCATGTTTTTTGTGATTCAAAACCGAATATTGCACACAATAAGGTTTTGATTATTGATCAACGGTTGGTAGAAACCGGCTCGTTTAATTATACTTATGCTGCAGAACGTTATAATGCAGAAAATGTTTTATTGATTGAAGATATGGCATTGGCAGAACAGTATGAAGCGAATTGGCAAAGTCGAGTCGCGCTTTCAACGGAAATCACCGCAGAGAATTTTGATGACCGCGCAGCGCTGTGTCATGCTAATATCAGCTATAAAAAACACAAGAAACATTGGCATTAAGCTGTTAAGCCTAAGATGGTCAGGATTTTTAATGCCTTTGCGAGCGTAATATTCATTTTGCCTTGTTCAAAATGATTGAGGGTTGGTTTACTGACGCCGGCTAGAATGGCTAGTTGTTCTTGAGATAAATGTTGCTCTTTACGCCGCATTATGGCTTCTTTAACAAGCTCTGGCCAATTAAGGCAAATGTTCCGTTCCATCGTTTCTCCATGCAGTCAATGAGTTGATTTTTTAGATATGTTGCTTGGTTGATATCAGCGTCTGTAATCGCTGCTTTTGCGGCATCTTTGTTTTTTTCGAGTGTCTTAACAGCTAAGTGCATTGCAGCTTGAGACAAGGTGAATTCATTTCCGAGCGCTAAAATATGTTTTGCTTTGAGTTGGCCTAATTGCAAATTATGTGTATGTCCGATGGCTAAGGCAAGTGTTTTATAGGAATATAATGTGGCTGCTACCATGTCGTATATGGGTGTAAGACGCATGCCTTGAGGAGTATGAAATAATGCAAAATTCTTGAAGTGCATGTCTGTATTGCCTAGTAATAAACCTGCCAGGATACGACTGAATAAGCGAAAAACTTCTACCGGCAAACAGCCCGGGGTAGTATGAATGAAATGCGCCATTTCCTGATAACTGCCATCATATTTTGCAAAAGCAGTACGGCCTAGGAGTTGATTAAATTCTTCAAAATGAAGTCGTCCTTGTGGGGCTCGATCAAAACGTTTAATAATTAAAGCAGGTTCTGTCAATCCTTCAATGGAATCAATCGTTATCTCTACTATTTGGTCATCTGGTAATAATGCCTGAATAGCTTGTAGTGTGAGATATTCATTTTGTAATAAATCAGGATGTTTGTGAGATGGGAATTTGGCAATATGGGTACTGATTTCACCAATTTTTGCAGGATAATAGCGATTGTTTCGTTGAACAATCGCTAGTTTTGGTTGTATACCAGATAGAGAAGCGCGACTTGTTAAGACAGCCATTTCTTTCGGATCATTTAAATCCAATAGATTCGTTGACAATCGAAAAGGTTCTGCATCAATAACAGACACTGCTCCTGCACAGTCAGCACCAAAAGCTAATAATAATTCGAATCGAGAGGCCATGCGTTTCGCAAGTAAGCGCGTTTGGGCTTCCTCTAACCAGCCCTCTGCCACAAGGTTGTCAAAAAATGGCGGTAATCCTTCTGTTGTGATATAGGGTGTTTGGCTTAATGGTAAGGTATGAGCAATAGCAGGGTACCCTGATGCTAAGTAAGTACTATCGTATGTAAAGGACACGCGATCCCCAGGTTCTTGGCTCAAAATGCCCGCTAGTTGTTCTTGAAAGTAAACTTTACCCCATAATAATTGTGCCATTGGTTAAGTCTCTTTAACTAAATCTAAAATTCCCTTATCCTGAGTTAATAATAGTTTACTAAAGTAGTAATTTCAAGGAATTGGTTAATTATATTTTACTGATATACTCAAATCATTCCAGCAACCACACCCATTAATCCAATACCCAAGCCAAAATAAAGTAATCCTCCGCCAGAGAAACGTGAATAGTGAGGGTCATCCGGTTTACGGCCAGGATAGGCTCGTTCAGGTTCTAGGGTGGCTACATAAATGAAGGTGCCCGCTGCGATGGCGCTGATACACGCTTGTGCGAGCACAATAGCATGGTCCGATAGCAAGGTATCCAGTGCAGCGCCACCGGCAATGCCAAGCGGTGTCATAGATGAAAATAAGACTAAGATGGGCAGCGTCATTTGAAAGGGTAATTCATTGTGGCGAAAATTAAGGCCCAACACAAAAGATTCTGCCCATTTATGTATGAAAATAGCAGCAAAAATTAATGCGATACGGGTTGTGGATTCGCTGATCCCCAGCGCCACTCCTTCAACTAAGGCGTGTGTGGAAAGAAGCCCCGTCAGCAGAAGAGGCAGCCAAGCGCGTGCAGCTAAACCATGATGACACATATGGCAACCGCCTTTTTGCTCCAATAAATGTACAAAGAAGAGGGTGGCTGCACATACAGTGGGGATGACAGGAAACTGCACTGCGGGGTAGGCGACTTGGAATTGGGTGATGGCATCTGGTAGCAGGTGAATCAAGCCGACTCCCATAAAAATGCCTGCTGCAAAACAATCTCCCCAATAGAAGAAACGCATCATTTTGCGAGAATCAGTACGAGTGAGTAAGGGTATGAGACCACCAACCAGCGTTAACACAAAGATACAGAGTGCTGCAATTAATTTTAAAGACATAAGACCCCTCGTTGGCTGCACGCGATTGTAGGCTTCTTTAATGGAAACGGCAAGACTGCTTGCATAACGGGGGAGAACGGTCAATAATGCGCGCTAGAAAGCGTAGTATTGCAGAGGATCTTTGAAGGTGTTTCGTCGTTTAACTGCTCCACAGTATGCTTATCAGTTGGCTCGTTATGTGGGTCCGTGGGCGTTGTGCATTGCATTAATGGCTTTTGGGGTTGGATTATGGGGTGCTTTATGGGTAGCACCACCAGATTATCAGCAGGGAGAGGCATATCGTATTTTATTTATTCATGTGCCTGCAGCTGCTTTGTCGTTAGGGTTGTATAGTGTCATGGCCTGCTCGAGTTTTGTGTTTGGGGTTTGGCATGTGAAGGTCTTAGATGCATTAGCAGAAGCCTGTGCGCCCCTAGGGGCATTATTTGCTGCATTAACGTTGGTGACAGGGTCTTTATGGGGTAAACCGATGTGGGGTACGTACTGGATTTGGGATGCAAGACTGACGTCAGAATTAATTTTATTTTTTATTTATATGGGCATCATGGGATTACGTCATACTTTGAGGGCAACCAACATGGGGAGTCAGGCGGTCACGATCATGACGTTAGTGGGGGCAATTAATTTACCGATTATTCATTATTCTGTGCAATGGTGGCATACGTTACATCAGGGGCCTACGATTCTTAAATGGGGCACGCCTGCTATTGCCCCCAGTATGTTGTGGCCGTTGTTGTGGATGTTTGGTGCATTAACGGCTTTTTCAATGGCGTGGATTAGCTTGCGCTTTCGAGAAAGTTTATTGCAGCGGTATGCAGATGCGCGTTGGGTGATGCTGTTGAGGGCGGGATGATGCACACACATTTTTGGTCAATGGGGGGGTATGCAGCTTTTGTATGGGGCGCTTATGGGGTTTTCATTGGGCTGTGTAGTGGTATATGGGTCAGTGTGTGGCGCCGTGTTCGTCGATTAGAGAAGCAGCAAGATGAATCATAGGCAAAAGCGTCGGCTATGGTTGGGGTTGGGCGCATTAACGGTTGTAGGTGTTGCAACCGGATTAGTATTTTATGCATTGGGAGAAAATATTAACGTGTATTATACGCCATCCGAAATTGTACGTGCGCATCCGTTAGCGCATCAAACTGTGCGAGTAGGGGGGTTAGTATTGAAAGGTTCTGTGCACACGAAGCCACATGGCTTGACAGTTTCTTTCATGTTATCGGATTTGCACGCAACCTTGCCTGTAACATACACCGGATTGTTGCCTGCTTTATTTCGTGAAGGGCAAGGGATTGTGGCGGAGGGGCATTATGTAAATGGCGCTTTGGCTGCAACGGAAGTATTAGCAAAGCATGACGAAAATTATCACCCCCCCCAATAACCCTCTTCCTGCGGTAGGGTGGCTGTTACGCCGCCTTCTCCAACGCCATTGGCACAATTCCAAACTGCGCTAAGAAATGTGCTGCTTGTGTTATTTGGTCAAAGGTATAAGCACCTAAGATATATTTATCGGGCCGTACAATAATGACGCTGGGCTCTTTGAGGTGTAATGCTTCGAAGAGCAGTGTATCGGTTATCACATGCATTTGCATGCAGTAGCTGTATTGTTGTTTTAATTGCGATTCCAGCGTACGTACGGTAGTTTCCGGAGCATCTCCTCTGAAAATCAGGATTTGAAAATCAAATCCTTGAATGCGCTGAGAGAGCCACCTACCTGTTGAATCTTTCAAATCAGGCATACGGTGTCCTGGTTTAGGTGCGCGGTGATTGAGTATTGCATTTGCATCTACAAAAGATAGATTGAGATCATGATTCTTGACCCCTTTATAATGAATGCCCAATTGGCTAATTTGCATGGCCATCTGTTTTTGTACCCATTTGCATCCCAACAAAGTATGCATAGTATGATTACGGATTTTAATCAGCCAAGATTGCTTAAACAATCCTGCGCGCGTTATGAGACGCGCTTTTTTAACCAGTTGACGCATCAACGGTAAACGTTCAACCTCATAACTATCGAGAAGTTTGGTTGTGAAAGTTTGATGCTTGTAGATTAAGGCTAACTTGAAACTTAAATTATAGGCATCTTGAATACCCGTATTCATACCTTGACCGCCCGCTGGAGAATG
>Ga0155640_1092_pt2 | contig 18741 bp, 16 predicted proteins | sample RifCSPhighO2_12_FD_107297 | JGI IMG/M metagenome (GOLD analysis project Ga0155640, IMG submission 107297) | Gammaproteobacteria bacterium RIFCSPHIGHO2_12_FULL_45_9 | reverse complement strand
GCTCGAATAATGCAGCAGGTCCTTGTATACTGAGCCATTCTAGTCAATAAGGGGGAGTCGCTTGGGTACGGGGCAGTTTTTTATTATTGCAGCACCATCGGGTGCAGGTAAAACGAGTTTAGTGAAAGCATTATTACAACGCATTGATCATCTTACCTTATCTATTTCATATACAACACGCCCACCACGGCCCCAAGACCAAAATGGTAGAGATTACCATTTTGTCACGGATACAGAATTTAAGTCTCTCATTGCAGCAGGGGACTTTTTAGAATATGCGAAAGTCTATCAGCATTATTATGGTACGGGGCGTGCATGGGTACTCTCGCAATTAGCCCAAGGGTTAGATGTGATCTTAGAAATTGATTGGCAAGGGGCAAAGCGAGTCCATACTTTATTTCCAGAGGCTGCATTAATCTTCATTCTACCCCCTTCATTGGCTACCTTACGAGCACGCTTGCAGGGGCGTAGTCAAGATGCACCTGATGTCATTGAATTACGGATGCAAAAAGCACGTGAAGACATTGCGCATTATGCAGATTTTGGTTATCTCGTCATCAATGATGACTTTGATCATGCAGTGCAAGATTTAGTCCATATTGTCATGGCCGAACGGTTACGCGCTTCAAACCAGTCTCGCAGACACCATGACTTATTACAAAATCTGTTAGGGACTTAACAGCCCCTAAAAAACAGTTTGTATTTCCACAACCGCGATATTAGCATTGGGATTGTCATTTTGGAAACCGGCGGTTGCATGGGCTCGTGTATAATTTGTTTTCACTATCAGATAGGCAATAGGGTACCAATTGACACCCACTGTAAAAGTTTGTGCAGAACCGCCCTGCACCTCTTGATCAGATAAATTCACACCACTGTATCGACAAGCTAATTGCCATGCACCATAGCGATGGCGAACAGGCGTGATGCCAACAATACTGCCAGCCTTAAAATTATATAACTCAGATTCGCCTGTCAGGAAATAGGCTATTTCCGCTAAGTAACCATTAAAAGATAATGTAGGGTTTTCAGCAGTACGTATGACCCAATCTTGCAAGTATTCGACTGAACCTGAGAGCGGGCCATACACGCCCGCTAATGCAGTATCCATCGTAGAAGTTGCTTGTGCTGCTTGAATAGTGCTTGTTGAAATCGCAGTAGCAATGCCGGGAGCCGGTAATTCTGGGGTGGTGCGTAATTGAAAGGGTTGCCCCGTATCAACACTTCTGGACCATACAGAAATACTGCTATGCACGGCACGGGTGTCTGTGTGAATGGGAGAAAAGATAATATTAATCGCACCACCAACCGGGGTATTATTTTGAATAGTGCTTGTTTCATTAATGGAGGGCCCCAATATACTGGCTGCAATATTGAGGTAATTGTTCTGCCAAGCAGCAAGGCTCCCTAAACCAAAGGGAGGGGCAAACAACAAAACGGGTAAAGAGAGATTCACAAATGGTAGTGTCGGGGGGAGTATATTGTTTTCCATACCAAAATCTGGCACAAATTGTCCCAGAACCCATGCCCATTCCGTATTATGATAAACGATATTCACTGCACGCCAGGTTGTATTATGGGTTTTGGCAAAGGTTGTCAGATCATAGGCCGAATAAAAATCCCAGGCATGAGACCATGAAAGATGCAACCCCATGAGCCCCGCCTTCCAATAGGCTATTTGACCTGCCTCATCCAGATCTTGAGACATAGTAGCAAAATCAGCCGCCCACCAACCGACGATTTCAGCTTCGAACGTAGAATTTGGCACATGCCATCGAAATTCTTGCGGCAAATCACGATCATTATAGAGATATAGAGCACGCGTTGCGAAAATAGTCGCTGGATACATTAAGCTACTGATACACAATAAGCTAACAAAATACCGCAGCGTTTGTTTAAGTAAGCCCATGAGTTCCTTTCTAAGCGGTTATTAAAGAATCATCGTGGTTTTAATAAGCGTTGTTTTTCACGCGCCCATTCACGTTGCTTCAGTGTTTCACGCTTGTCATGTTGTGCTTTTCCTTTTGCAATGGCAATTTCTGCTTTTACGCGATTATGTGCCCAGTGTAAATCCAGTGGTACAACCGTATAGCCTTCTCGCTCAATAGCTAATTTTAAGCGAGCGAGCTCTCTTGTATGCAACAATAATTTACGCGTTCGTTGTGGATCAGGCGTAATATGCGTTGAAACCGTGTTCAAGGGGGTAATTAAGATCCCAATTAAAAAAGCTTCCCCATTTTTGAGTAATACATAACTGTCTTTGAGTTGAACACGTCCATCTCGCAAGCTTTTTAGCTCCCAGCCTTGTAAGACCAAACCGGCTTCCAAGCGTTCTTCGATGAAATAATCATGAAAGGCTTTTTTATTTTGAACCAATTGTCTTGTTGTCATAGGGTTATTCCTTATCACAGTATGGCTTGTATTAAACCATACTTTTTCGGTATAGTCTCAGTCGTGAAGGGCATAATGAAGGTGGCAGCATATAAGGGTGTTTATCGGGTGATTTTATTTCGTTACATCAGTAAAGAGATTTTGGCTACATTATTTGCAGCTGTATTGGTGCTTTCCACCATTTTCTTAACAAATCAGTTTGAGCGTTATTTAAATGATGCTGCGCAAGGTCAAATTGACCTCAAAACAGTTTTGCAAATTATGGGGTTACAAATTCCCTTTTTGTGGGGCTATCTCTTACCCGTCAGTTTTTTTTTGGGCGTATTAATGGCCTTAGGTCGCCTACATACTGATCACGAAATGATCGTTATGTCGGCCTGTGGGGTAAGCCGTACCAAGATTTTAGCGATTGTCTTAAAAGTAGCCTGTTTGCTGGCTGTGGTAGTCGGTTTCTTAATGCTATGGCTCAATCCGAAATTAGAGTCTAATCGTACGCAATTATTGCATAATGCATCTGCAACGGCCTCTTTAGATAAGTTAATTCCAGGGAGTTTTCAGTCTATTATCCATGGGCAAACCTTGTATGTGGGTGGTGTTGAACGACATAAGACACAGGCGTTGGAGATTTTTCTGGCGAATCGCTCTTTTTCAAAAAAGGCTTCCCTATATGAATGGGATGTGATGACAGCGATGCTCGGAGCAGAAAGAAAGATTCCAGAAAAAGGACGTTTTCTGATATTTCAATCTGGCTATCGGCATATTGGCATGCCTGGGACTGTTGCCTATCGTATTATACACTTTGAGGAATACGGTTTTCTCATTTCTCCGCCCGAGCAAGATACCCAGATTCACAAATCTGCTATTCCCACATCGGCCTTATGGAAATCGAATCTCTCCCAAGGAGACTTGCAAGCTGAGTTACAATGGCGTTTTGCCATGCCTATTTCAGTACTGATTTTTGCGGTATTAGCGGTCCCCTTAAGCTATGTGAACCCCCGTCAAGGAAAATTTGGGCGATTATTTATTGGTGTTTTATTGTATATTGTGTATCTGAACTTATTATTCATTGCTAAACGTTGGCTTTCAAAAGATATTGTTTCAGGATTATTGGGTATTTGGTGGGTACATGTGTTCATGTTATGTATTGCGATGGGTTTGTGGATTAGTTACACAGAGATCTGGCGTTTGTGGTGGCTACGTCGGAAGAGGCACACATGAAGCGCCTAGATCGTTATATTGCAGAACAATTATGGCAAGCCGTTTTGTTGGTAGTAGTAGTGCTATCAGGTATTCAAGTATTTATGGAATTGTTGCGTCATTTGAATGATATTGGCGTGGGGAGTTATGGATTAGCCGCTGTATTCGTAACAGTCATTTTTCAGTTACCCCTGGATATTTACCAGCTTTTCCCTATGGCAGGTTTTTTAGGGTGTTTATTGGGTTTAGGTCGTCTAGCCTCTCATAGTGAATTAATCGCCATGCGAGCTGGCGCATTTTCAATCGGACAAATTTTAGGTGCTGTTTTAAAAGCAGCGGCGTTACTGATTATATTAGTGACTTTAATGGGTGAAACGTTGGCACCATGGCTGCAAGGTGAATCAGAACACCTACGGCAAATCGCTATGTCACGTGCGTTTGGTGAAAGTAAGCAGGGTATATGGTTAAGAGAAGGGAAAAACTTTATTTACCTTGATACAGTGCATGGAGAGCAAGCAAACGATATCACTTTCTTTCAAGTGGAACCGACTGGCGCCATGGGACTTGCAGCACATGCAGCAACAGCGACGCATCCAGAAAAGCGTTTATGGGTGTTGCACGAAGGGGAAACCACCCACTTCCAGAATGCCTATCTCACACTAACGCACTTCGCACAGCATCCATTACCCTTGTTATATGATCCTCGGTTAGAGCAAGAAGGGAAACGTGCTGCAGATGACTTATCTGTGACTAAGTTATATGAATCCATTCAGTACCGGGTAGGGGCAAAACTGAATGCCAGTCGACTGACGGTAGCATTCTGGCAACGTATCATGCAACCTTTAACAACATTAGTCATGATTGCATTGGGAGTGCCTTTTATTTTTGGTTCATTACGAAATGCCAGTACAGGCCTCCGTTTATTGGTAGGGATTGTTGTTGGATTTGGGTTCTATATTCTGAATCAATGCCTGGGGCCATTAGCCATTGTATTACAATTCCCCCCCGTGTTAGCCGCTATTTTCCCTACGTTATTATTTACAGTCGGTTGTGGTATTTTACTGCGGCGGCAATGGTGATGTAGGTCACAAGAAGAGAGGTATGATGACAGATAACACATTGACACGCCGCACCTTTGCGATTATTTCGCACCCTGATGCGGGTAAAACAACACTCACTGAGAAATTGTTACTATATGGTGGTGCTATTACCTTAGCGGGTGCTGTCAAAGGAAAAAAAGCACGACGTCATGCCACATCCGACTGGATGGAATTAGAACGTCAAAGAGGGATTTCTGTGACAACATCGGTGATGCAATTTGAGTATGCGGGCCATATCTTAAATTTATTGGATACACCGGGCCATGAAGACTTTTCAGAAGATACTTATCGTACCTTAACGGCAGTAGATTCAGCATTAATGGTCATTGATGGTGCGAAAGGTGTAGAGGACCGTACCATTAAGTTAATGGAAATTTGCCGTCTTCGTGCAACTCCCATTGTAACATTTGTTAACAAGTGGGACCGTGAAGCACGTGACCCCATCGAATTATTAGATGAAATTGAGCATGTATTAAAGATGCCCTGTGCGCCTATCACGTGGCCTATTGGTCGAGGTAAGACTTTTTGTGGTATTTATCATCTGATAGAAGATTGTGCCTATATTTACGTAGAATCTAATCGAGAAACGATTCGTGAAGTAGTTTGTGTCCCCGGATTACACAATCCGGAGTTAGATCAACGCGTTGGAGATGAAGCTACTTTTTTACGAGAAGCGATGGAATTAGTGAAGGGTGCTGCCTCTCCCTATCATCGTGAAGCTTTTCTACAAGGGCAGTTAACGCCGGTTTATTTTGGTTCCGCAATTCAAAATGCTGGGGTAGGGGAGTTATTGGCAGGTTTTACACAAGAAGCGCCGGGTCCATTACCACGTCACGCAGAAACACGCGTTGTGACAGCAGAGGAACCCACCTTTTCTGGTTTTGTTTTTAAGATTCAGGCGAATATGGATCCTGCACATCGTGACCGTATTGCCTTTGTGCGGATTGTATCAGGTCGATACGAGAAAGGAATGCGTTTATATCATGTGCGTTTAGATAAGATGTTGACTTCTGTACAGGCATTGACTTTCCTAGCTGCTTCACGTGAAGCCGCTGTTGATGCGGTAGCGGGCGATGTGATTGGCTTACATAATCATGGCACTATTCAGATTGGGGATACTTTTACACAAGGAGAGTCATTGCAATTTTTAGGTATTCCTAATTTTGCACCTGAATTATTTAGACAAGTACGTTTAAAAGATCCATTAAAACAAAAAGCGTTATTAAAAGGCTTAATTCAGTTATCTGAAGAAGGTGCAACGCAGGTATTTCGGCCCTTGATTGGAAATGACTTAGTGTTAGGTGCGGTGGGTGTATTACAATTTGATGTGGTCGCATACCGTTTGGCGCATGAGTATAATGTTACGTGCGCTTATGAGGCGGTGAGTGTGGTCGCAGCGCGGTGGATTGAATGTGCAGATGAAACCGTATTGGCACGCTTTGAACGAGAAGAGTTACGGCATTTAGCACGTGATGGGAGTGGGCAACTCACGTATTTAGCCCCATCACGTGTGAATCTAGACATGATGATGGAACGCTGGCCTGATATTACGTTTCGTGAAACGCGCGAACACCGCAGTGCAGTGGAGTGGTAAGATATGGCATATTGGTTATTTAAATCAGAACCGTCAGCCTATAGCATTGATGATCTTAACCGTGATGGTACGACGCCGTGGTCTGGTGTACGTAACTATCAAGCACGTAATTTTATGCGAGACACAATGCGTATAGGCGATTTAGGTTTCTTTTACCATTCTAATTGTGATGTACTGGGTATTGTGGGTATTGTGAAAGTCTGTAGTGAGGCTTATCCTGATTTTACCGCATGGGATCCTGATGATAAGCATTTTGATGCAAGCAGCCCCAAAGAACGGCCTCGTTGGATGATGGTGGATGTGGCCTTAGTGGAAAAATGGACAAAACCGGTAACATTACCCACCTTGAAAGCACATCCTGAATTGGCAAAGACCATGCGCATTTTGCAAAAAGGCAATCGGTTATCCATCACACCCGTTACAGAAACTGAATGGAAAACAGTGCTTGCGGTAGGTAACTTCTCGATAACCCTCATCCGGCCTGCGGATGAGGGCTTGCCCACAGGGTCCCGATAACTTACACAGGCTCTGCTGCCAATTCCTTGGTCGTGTGTGTCGCTTTATGCTCTGCATTTGATGAGCTATTTTTCGCATCTGCTCTCAAACCATGTGCTTCCAATTTCGCCAACTTTTCTTCTACACGCTGGCTATCCATATCTACATTTCCTTTGAAAAGGGCACTTTCTTCAATCACTACCTTAGGCGCAACTAAATTGCCACAGGCACTACCTGCTTTTTTCACGCTAATATACTGTGCAAAAACATCCCCTGTTGTTTCTCCGGCAATATGTACGCCCTTAGCTAAAATATTCCCATCTATACGGCCCCCTTTTTCAACAGTCACAATATTATTGGGCAAGTGTACATCCCCTTTAATTGCCCCAAAAATAACGACATCTTCGTTAGCACGTAAGGTACCTTGGAATACAACAGAAGGCCCAAATGTAGAAACTGAACGTGGCACTGAAGGTACATGTGCAGACTGTGCCGGCAGAGCGGCATGAGTGGCAGTAGGAGTAGATACAGTTGATGGAGGAGGGGTAACTGCTACGGCTTGTGCAGGTGTTAATAAAGTGCTTGTAGGGTTTGCTGGATGATCCGCCCTTTTTGCATCGCTTTGTTTAGCTTCTTTTCCATTTTTTGCGCGATCGCCCCACATGTCAAGCTCCTTGTTGGTTGTAGAAATCGCCTTTTATTCTGCCTCAAGGATGTATTTTGTGCAAGTCCAGCCGCGAATCCAGGTGGGAACCCCTAAGGCTTAAGGATTTATGCTGTTAGGCGGTGTGTAACTTTGTTATACTCGCCAGTTCTAGAATATTCGTACATCCATTAGGGTAGGGTAAGCCAACTATGTCAATATTTTTAGGGATTATCGGTGCATTGATTGCTATCCTGGTAGTCATTGTCTGGCATGAAGCAGGGCATTTTTGTGTTGCTAAACTGTGTGGCGTTAAGGTCTTACGTTTTTCTATTGGGTTTGGTCGTGCAATTTACCACCGTACGGGGCGTGACGGTACAGTCTATGCACTGGGGTGGATTCCTGTTGGCGGATACGTGCAATTGTTAGAAGAACCGCTGCCAGATAATCCGGCATCAGAAGCGCAAGCTTTTTTGCATAAGCCTTTATGGGTGCGAATGGCCGTGATACTGGCGGGTCCCATTGCTAATTTTTTATTGGCCTGGTTGGTATACAGCATCTTATTTATGGGCGCCACTACCCATATTAAACCGATTGTCGGTCAAGTCACACCCCATTCGCTTGCCGCACAAATGGGCGTCCAGCCTCGAGATGAGGTTGTCAGTGTGAATGGAAGTCCCATGCGTAACTGGTCTGATGTCTTCTTAGCATTATTGGCAGGCTGGAATGACAATCAACCAGAAAAAATGAATTTTTTGCGCAGAGGGCAACCGTATGTGCGTACATTTTCCGTTGCGCATATTAAGCTGAATGCACGTGCGCCCGATACTTTGCAAGCCCTGGGTATGGTACCGTATGAGCCGCCGACGCCGCCCATATTGTTTCATGTGATGTTAGGTTCTCCCGCTGATAAAGCGGGTTTTAAGCGCCATGATGTTATCAAAGCCATTAATGGTCAACCGATAACAGATTGGTCGCAAGTCGTTCCCTTTGTTCAAAAAAATCCTGGTAAGCCATTGAATATATTAATTATGCGTCAAGGGAAAACACACATACTCATTGCATGGCCGGGTGTCAAGGTAGAAGAGGGGAAAAAGATAGGCTTTTTAGGGTTCTTAGCTAAGCCTGGTACCTATCCTCCTCAATATATCATGAAGCAAAAAGCCAATTTCGGGCAAGCTTTTGTGCAAGGTGCTACTGAAACATGGCAACAACTTTCGTTGAATGCAGAATTTTTGCTGAAAATGGTGACAGGGCAGTTATCTACGCAAGGATTAGGAGGGCCAATCAGTGTATTTCGCGCAGCGGGTGCTGCATCAGTGGCCGGTTTAACGGTTTACCTGACCTTTATTGCCTTTTTAAATATTACGGTTGGTTTTGTGAACTTATTGCCAATCCCAGGCTTAGATGGTGGACATTTCTTATTCCAATTATTGGAATTGGTCTCTCGGCGTCGCGTTCCCTTGATTTACCAAAATTGGGCTTTGTGGTGCGGAATTGGATTTTTGATTGTGGTCGCTTGTCAGGCAACAATTAATGACATCTTACGGTTGTACGTTGAAAGAGGGTAGCAACCGCCCTTTAATATATACGCTAATTATTGAAAAAAACGTGGAGCTGCCACATAATTCATATAGAATTGAGTGGAGATGTCACATGTATTCTAGAAATTTAGACTTACGACCTTATCTATCGCATAAGTCATTGTTTTTATTGGGCCCAAGGCAGACGGGTAAGAGTACGCTTTTACGTACGCTTTTCCCTAATGCGCATTATGTGGATTTACTGGATGCAGGGACTTTTCGTGAGTTGAGTGCCTTTCCAGAAAGCTTACGACAACGATTACCGCCACAAAAGCAATTGGTTATTATTGATGAGGTTCAAAAATTACCGAATTTATTGGACGAAGTGCAATTAATGATTGATCGGTCGAAAGAGGTGCGTTTTATTTTAACAGGCAGTAGTGCGCGTAAGTTGCGTCGAGGGCATGCTAATTTGTTGGGTGGGCGAGCATGGTTCTTTAATCTGTTTCCTTTAGTATCGCCAGAGCTCAATTTTGAACGTTTGCTGGACCGCTTAAATTACGGTAGCTTACCATCCATTATTGATTCCCCTTACCCCAAGCAGGATCTGAATGCGTATGTGGGGACCTATTTAAAAGAAGAGATTCAGGCAGAAGGATTGACTCGGTCATTAGAAGGGTTTTCGCGTTTTTTAACTTTTTCAGCTCTATTGAATGCGGAACAGTTAAACTATACCAAAATTGGAAATGATGCAGAGGTGCCGCCGAGAACGGTGCGTGATTATTTCCAAATCTTGGAAGATACGTTGATTGCAACACAAGTGCCTTGTTATCAAAAAACTGCGCGCCGTAAACCAGTGTCAACAGCAAAATTTTATTTTTTTGATATAGGAGTTGCTAATAATCTCAGTCGACAAGGTGAAATTCTAGAAGGTTCGACTGCCTATGGTAAAGCGATTGAGCATCTTATTTTTCAGGAGTTGCAGACTTATCTGTCTTATCAGCAACGTGATGATCCGTTGACCTATTGGCGTAGTCAAACGCATTTGGAAGTAGATTTTCTCGTAGGGGATCATACAGCGATAGAAGTGAAAGCAACCACGCGAGTCAGCTCAGCAGATTTAAAGGGTTTGTTGGCGTTAAGTGAAGAACTCACTTTGAAAAATAAAATTATTGTGAGTCAGGAAAGTTCTCCGCGATGGATAGACGATATTCGCGTTCTACCTGTAATGGATTTTCTACGTGCATTGTGGGGCGGAGAATTATTACCTGCCTAGGCATCAACTAATGCGTGATAATGCGAGTTATCACGCTTATCTGGGTTCTTAGGAATTTGGACTCTCTATCACTTCTCCTATATAGTAAGAACTGCATGCAACATTCACGGTGGAATCTCGTATCATGCAGCAAAAAAAACGGATGATTTTTTACACGACTGCCGGCGATCCCAACTGGAAAGATCAACTGTTGTTAGGTGTACAACTTTTAGTAACATCGATGGTCATGATTGCGGGTCCGATTTTGGTAGGCCAAAGTGCCGGGCTTTCAGCCAATGAAATCAGTTCATTTATCAGCATTTCCTTGATAGTCAGCGCATTGGCAACCGTATTACAAGCCATTGTTAAACCTCCTATCTCTGCGGGACAATTACTCCCCACGGTGACTTCAACGCCCTATTGTATCTTGTCCATTGTTGCTGCACGACAAGGAGGGCTCAGTTTGGTATATGGCATTACTCTCGTGGGCGCGCTTATTCAAATAGCGATTACTCCACTCATCCGTCGTTGGGCTTTGTTGTTTACCAAAGAAGCGGCTGCATTTACCATTTTGATGTTAGGTTTTTGGTTAGGTGCATTAGGATTTCATGCTATATTTCATCCATATAGATTCGAACAATTCACCATACATACTAGATTGCTATTGCCATTGACATCGGACCCGCATAGCAGCGCATTTGCTGGGATAGCCAGCCTGATTGTGATGCTTTTGTGTCGTTTGTGGAGTCCACATAGTCTGCGGTTGTATTTTATCTTAATAGGGATAGTAGCTGGATGGATCATTGCGTTTGTCAATCAAGCAATCCCGAATAATCAGTTGGCATTAGTGACCGCAGCACCCTGGATACAAATCCCGCACCTCATTCGACCCACCTACTCTTTCCATACTGCTTTACTCTTTCCCGTTATTTGTACCGCACTGATTGCCTGTGTCGAATATGGGGCATTATTTTATGTCAATCAACAGGCTGTCAGTGAAGAATCAATTGATCCTGATTTAACGCGCATTCGGCGTGGGAATTTATGTGCTAGTCTGCTCAGCGGATTAGGCACTAGCGTCGGCGCAATGGCTCAACAGCCTTTACCCCTTGGTGTTGGCCTATCAGTTACCGTGGGCGCATATTGTAGACGAACCGCCTATGTATTTTCAGGTTTATTATTACTTATCAGTTTTTCACCTAAGCTACTGATGTTTTTTTTGACTATCCCTGTCAGTGTCAGTGGTGCTGCACTTTTCTTTATTGGCGCCATCTTGTTTATGTGGGGCCTCAATAGCTTAAATTTAGAACATGCGCATATACGAAAATTATATGCAGTGGCTTTGTCTTTCTTAATCGGCATTAGTACTGAAATTTTGCCATCCGTTTTGAAGATCTCGCCTGGCTTTTATGCGCACTCTAAACTGACGGACCTCTCTTTATTTATCAGTTTGTTTTCTTTACTCTTATGGATGCGACTCTTGTCCGTCAAAAAATATGAAAACACGGAGCCTAGGTCATTGTCATGAAAAGACCCGATCACCTTGTCTATGGGAGTCAAGATCGCCCTTCATTTCTCACCTTGTTGATCTTGGGTTTGCAGTATGTTGTGGTTGTGTCCACATTTTTATTATTACCGATTGTGATGATACAAGGCATTCCCATCACGAAACAAATTGCGGCTAGTATTGTCAGTACGGCTATGTTGATGATTGGTTTTACAGCAATTTTACAAGTCATTCTGAACGGCAAGGTAGGCTCTGGATATTTCATTCCCCCCTCCCCTAATCCGGTCTATATGATTCCTTCTATTTTGGCATTGCAAACAGGGGGATTATCCGTTGTTTTCGCCATGACTGCTTTCGCAGGCGTATGTCAAGCGTTCTTGGCTCGAATTTTTAAAAACATACATCGGTTTTTTCCTACAGAAATTGCGGGACTCATTATATTACTCATTGGGATGGAACTGGGTATTTTAGGCTTCCAAGATTTTTTTAAAGCCATCATCGTATCGAAAGCAGACATGATGACGCCTTGTATCATAGCCATTGTAACATTTGCACTCATACTGATCTGCACATTATCGAGCAAGACCTTTTTAAGACTTTATGCACTCATTATCGCCATTAGCGTCGGGTACTTAACCACTTATCTTACAGGGCACATACACATGAGTGCTCTCATGCAAATCCAACAAGCACCGTGGTTTGCCATACCGAGATTCCCTGCGTTTTCGATTGGCTATCATTTTGAATCGACCTTGATTCTCCCTTTTCTGATTGCGGTATTAACTTGTGCCATTAAAGTCAGCGGTGCAGTGATCACACATCAAAGATTGAATAATGCACAGTGGCATGAACCTGAAATGAATAGTGTGGGTCGAGGTATTCTCATCGATGGGTTAGGCACTTTTTTTTGTGGTTTATTAGGCACATTTGGACAGAATGTCAGTAGCTCCGCGGTAGGTGTTTCAGTTACCTCTGGCGTGAGTTGTCGTCGTGTAGCTTATGCGTTTGCAGGTATTTTTTGGATCATGGGCTTTTGCCCCAAATTTGCCTTGGTGCTAGTCTTGACCCCACCTACCATCGCCGCCGTCACATTGATTTTTCTAGCAACCAGTTTGGTCATCACCGGTCTGTCTACCATGCTGCCTCGCATGCATGCGTCTTACCGCGTCGTGATCATTGGTATTGCATTTATCTTAGGTATTTGTCGCGATATCTATCCTGACACTTACCAACAGATTTTTTCCGGTGGTTTTGCGGTACTGGCGAATTCTTCTATTTCAGTCGCCACTTTAGCTGCAGTCGTATTGAATCTACTGGCAATTACCGTACTGGATGATAATCGAATTGCTCGCACTGTGATGCGAAATACTGAAGTGGGTCAAAAAGAAGGGGAAGATTTCCTAATGGCATTGAACCGTGATTGGAAAATTTCTACGATGTTATATCGAGATACCCAAATGACTTATAAAAAACTGATGGAGGCATTACAACACACCCAAGATGCAATGACCATGATTACACTGGATCTTACGTTATCACGTTCCCAGCTCTCTTTGACGCTTTCTTATCAAGGCAAATCCTTAGAGCACAAAGCGTTAGCCACTATGCCATGCTCATCCTATCGCCTCACAACACACGCTGGGGATCAGGTCTCCCTACAGGCACACTTTGATTATTAATCAGCAGGAACCGCTGATTATTAGTCTATTATATTCGGTATTGTGCTACAGGCGTTATATTCAAGAACACAAAATTGTTATTGTGTATGTTTTGCGCAATACATAAACGACAGTCGGTGGCTGCAAACTGTTCATTGAGTACATGGACCAATTGAGCTGTCCATTGAGGACCCAGTAGCCCATTCAGTTCATCTAATAGCGCCAGGAATTGATCCTGCATTCGGCCTATTCTGACCTCCTCCATCCATTCTAGGAATGCTGAAAAAGCAGTACAAAGGTATAGAGCCAATTGTCGCATTTCCTCCGTTTGGGGCACTAAGCTATGGTAATGTGACATGATCCGTTCGGATAACAATACAGCTAATTCTGGGGCCTTTAATACAGCCGTGAATGCGTCTAAAGCACCTTCTGCCAATAGGATCAGCATTTGTGTGTAACGCTTGGCACGATACGTTTCCAGGTCTGGAATAGGATGATAGTCGTATGCTGTGTTCGTGCTCATGGATGGAAAAATGGATATCTTCTCAGCTGACTGACCTGTTTGATAATCGGCTATTTTCTTCTGAGTTGAGCGGGTATATACCGCAAGGAGCGGATGTAAAAACTCAGGGATCGTAGTTTCTGTGCGGGTTGCAGGGATCCTATTTAAAAAAAAGGCAAAGAATTTCACAATGTCCACCCTCGGTGCAGCCTCAGTATGTGTTATTAAAACACGTTGGAAATGGAAACACACACAAAAAGACTATTCAGTCTTGTTCAAGATCGGTATAATCGGTCAAAAAAACGGGTGAATCGCTTGATGAATGACCATTTGCACAGATCGGGAGGAACATTAGGCGAATTGCCCACAGAACGGAGTGGTGAATTATTACCCTCTGCTACGGCAGTGTCTGCTGCTGCAGACGACCCTTATGCAGGCACCCTCCTCGGTCGACGGGCTTTATCTGCCACTCCCCTGCAGATTCCTACTATACCTTTTGAGATCCGCTTTAGCATGAATCCGCTGATTGCGGCTTGTTCGTCTATTTTTGTGTTGACTAATGATATTCGTCAACAAGTTACCCTCCCTCCCCTGACAGAGCTTCGTCAATTATTGTGCCAAGAAGTACGTGCTTTTGAGATTCGAGCACATCGTCTGCAGTATCGGGCACCGATTATTTTGGCTGCGCGGTATTTTTTATGTGTCTTTGCCGATGAAACCATCTTACAAACCTCGTGGGGCCCTGTGAGCCAATGGGAATCACACAGCTTATTGCGTTTTTTCCAGGGTGAAGAGTATGGTGGGGAGCGATTTTTTACCATCTTAGAACGTTGCTCGGAAGATCCCAAAACCCACTTAGACTTAATGGAGCTGGGTTACTTGTGCTTAAGTTTGGGCTTTCGCGGGAAGTTCAGTCATGCCAATCACTATCATGCATTAGGCCAATTCATTGATCAATTATATTATTTAATTCAAGATACGCGTGGTAATGCATCACGCTCTTTGCTCGCCGGTCCCACGAGCTTACAAATCTCATTGCCGATACCCCAACGCTTACGCCGAGCCTGGTTATGGAGTACTGCAATTAGTACTGTGATTTTACTGTTAGCAATTTATTTGCCCTATCGTTGGCATTTGGCCACGTTATCAGCGCCGATTTACCATACATTATCCGCTATTGCTGCAGAACATGTGACTGAGGTCCTACATGGCTCGTAAAAAGCAAGTTCCGCTTAATCCTGAAGTGAAAGATCACTTACAGCGTGTATTAGAATTTTTAAAGAAACAGCACGTATTCCCTTTGCGTTTTGGTAAGCATCATAATACACCACCCTGGATTTTGTTATTAGGGCCTTCCGGTTCAGGCAAAACTACTTTATTAGCGCATGCAGGTCTTGCGCTCAAATCACCCACGCAACATGCTATCCAGCCCGTCCGCCCTACAGTACGTTTAGATTGGTGGGTCAGTTCAGATGCCGTGTTTATTGATCCTGCAGGTGAATTAGCCTTAGCGCAAGGGACAGAAGAAGCGCATCATCGTTATTTTCGCCCGTTATTAGAACAATTGGTTCGATTTCGCAAGAATGTTCCTTTAAGTGGTGTGATGATTGTTGTAGATTTTTCTCGATTAGTGCAAGTAGATACACCAGATTGGAAAGATTGGGTGACGCGCATCAATTACCAATTACAAACTTTACTGGAATTTAATAGTCAGTTGACTGTTATTGTGCTGGTCACTCATATTGATCAATTGCAAGGGTTCCAAGAATTTTTTGCAGACATCGATGGTGAAGAACGAGACCAACCCTTTGGGTTTTCTTTATTATCTGATAAAGAAAATGCATCCTGGGCTGAGATTTTTGCCGATCGTTTTCAAGAATTTTTGCAGCAAATGAGTCGCCGTACGTTATTTCGCCTTCATCATGAGCAAAACATCGTCAGGCGCTCGCGAATCAGCGACTTTCCCTTTCACTTAGAGCGATTAGGTGAATTTTTAGAAAAATGGATGCATCAATTGCCACGCGATCCTAGGCTGCATATTCGAGGGCTTTATTTTACCAGTAGTGTTCAAGGGAATATGCCGCTGAATTTGCTAGAACATCCTTTAGAGCGACAATTCATGAATAACCGGCGTCGTGTCCCGGTGGTTACAACAAAAGATCAGCCTTTCTTTTTATGCGGTCTCTTGAAGCAATATGCTACTGCACTTCGCTATGCAGAAATGTCGTTAATTCCGCACCGTAATTTATTATGGTATGCAGCACCGATCAGCCTCTTATTATTAGCAATCGCAACGGTCACTTTTCACCAAGCCTATTTAGAAAATCGTCATACAGTCGCCATTGTAGAAGCTAATTTAGAAGGGTTATCCACTTCAGATACGTGGCTGACACAACTCAAGGTCTTACAAGCAACCGAAAAAGCACTCGTCAAACAGCAAACGTTTCAAGGACGTGCTGTTGGGCTAGATGAAGGCGTTCGGTTACAAAAGAAACTACAATCTACATACGATACGATATTGCGCAAAAATTTTGTGCCGTTTCTGACTCAATCTTTGAATTCTCAAATTGCCAATAGTATTCACGATAATCCACCGGCATTGTATGCGGCCTTAGAAACGTACTTATTATTACATCAAGATGCCAGAAAAAACCAAGACTTAATTATCCATTGGTTTTCACATTACTTTCAGCAACAATTTTCGGGAAATGTTGGGTTACAGAAAGAACTACTGGCCTATTTGACAACCGTATTAGCTTTCCCCAATCTAGAATGGCCCATTGATGCCGATCTCATCAAAAATGCACAGGCCACGTTACAAAAGCGTCCATTGCCTGAAATTGCATTTTTAATGCTACAAAGTCAGTATTCACAAAAACCCGTACCGATTACGAGCCTACTCACCTCTATTCCTCAAGTGGATACGAAGGGGGCGCAAGTACCGCAGTTCTACACGCAAGATACGTACACACGCATTTCAGAAAAAGCCATTCCTGAACTCGCAACAGAAGTCTCCAAGGGCAATTGGATCATTGGGCAAACAGCACACCCTAACCCCTTAACAGCGACTGATCGAGAAACTTTGTCACATAACCTACGCGCCATGTATATCCAAGGTTATGCAGCAGCCTGGGCCTCTGCTATTGCGCAAATTCGTTTTCAACCACCTACGGATTCTGCGAGCTTATTGTCTGAGATTCAATTGCTCGATAACTTAAATTCACCTTTATGGCAACTCATTAAAAAGACTACACATTTCCAAGATGTTGTCGCTAATGCGGCAGATATGCAAGATGTTGTGGTGGTATTAACACAGCATTTTTCAGGGTTATTTACTTTCCTTCAACAAAATGCAGCTTACAATACCTTGCATGAGGCACTGCAACATTTGCAAGCTTATGTTTCCAAAATTCAGTACTCTCCTTCACCGCTGAAAGTCAGTTATGATGACGTAGTTCGTTTATTTGAGGCGCATGATAAAATAGAAGATCCGATTGCGGCCTTACTCCAAGTGGCAGATACGTTACCCAGTCCTGCAAAGGAACTCGCAAAAAATTTAGCGCAAAATACGATAGCCTTATTGATGACTGAGGCGCAACAATACTTGAATACCATTTGGCAAGCCAGCGTTGTGCCTGAGTATCATGAACGTATCGCTAATCACTACCCTATCTTCAGAGATGCTTCAGATAATATTTCTCTGGCTGATTTTAATCGTTTTTTTGGGCCCGGTGGCACAATCGAATCTTTCTTCAATTATTATCTTAAACCATTCGTCAATACTGAAAATGTATACTGGACATGGCGCTCATTAGATGGTGTTCCCGTCAATATTTCGCAATCTGTATTAGATATGATTATTCGTGCTTCTATGATCCAGAAAATGTTCTATACAGATAACACAAAGATGCCCACATTAAAATTCACATTAACGCCGCTTCGATTACCCAATCGATCAGAACAACTGATTTTGAATCTCGGTGGCCAAATTGTACGCTATGATGCCAGTGCTAAAAATGCTGCTCAGTTTATGTGGCCAGGGCCTGATGGTGACTTTGTCACGTTGCGGTTTGAAGGGGCGAATGATCTCCCCCCTACCATCACCAAAACAGGTACCTGGGGTTGGTTACGTTTATTGGATACAGCACGTATTCAGCCTACTATTGATCCTCGCGTTTTCGAGGTAACATTAAACGTCGACAATCTAGAAATTGTATACCAACTCACCGCGGATAATCCGGTCAATCCTTATACAAGTGGATTATTATCCGCATTCCGATGCCCTGATAGCTTATAATATGAGGCCAGTTATTGTGTTTTATCGCATTATGTTTTCTTCATCTATAATTAAGGTAAGTGCGAAAATAGGTTTCACAAGGAGTGGCATCATGAAACGTTTCTTACCGATATTTACCTTTGTTTTGGGTATTTTTTGCTCAATTCCAGCGCTTGCTGAAGTCTATCCTTCGGGTAGGGCGATGGGTTACAACACAGAAGATGAAATGGTCATTTCTAACCAGCCAGAGAATCCTGAAACATTGGCTACGGATCCTGAGCTATATGGAAGCATCAATGAGCTGCCGCCTAGGTTGCAAATGGTTGGGCAACGTACTTTTGTGTTCAGTCCCCGCTTATTACAATGGGCAGCTTACGATGAGGATGGCTATCGTGTTGCATCCGGCAAAGCGAATGGTGGTGCCAATTATTGTGCAGAATTACATGCCGCTTGTGAGACCCCCCAAGGGATTTATCATGTGTATCGTGAAGGGGATGTAGATTGTGTTTCTAAGACTTTTCCCTTAGGTAGAGGAGGAGCTGCTATGCCGTACTGTATGTTTTTCCGTAATGGATTTGCGATTCATGGGTCCGAATATAT
>Ga0155640_1144_pt1 | contig 18852 bp, 14 predicted proteins | sample RifCSPhighO2_12_FD_107297 | JGI IMG/M metagenome (GOLD analysis project Ga0155640, IMG submission 107297) | Gammaproteobacteria bacterium RIFCSPHIGHO2_12_FULL_45_9 | reverse complement strand
TGCTGCTAAGGGATAAATGGTATGCGCGGCATTCCCCAATAAAAACACATTGCCTCGTACGCACTCCTCTGCAATACATCGCTCTAACGGAAAAGTCGCACCTTCTGTAAAAGTATGCATTGTCGGAATGATTCGCCTTAAAATAGGGGTCACATTTTCCTGAGTCAATGGTACCACCTCCGACATCGTTTGCGTGCAGACTACCCGATAAGCATTCGGCTGACCCGGCATCGGCAGTAGCGCATACACACCGGCTTGCGTAAAACGTTCATGGGCTTGATGGTCATGCGGTGCCGATAAAGTCAGTGTGCCTGTCATACAACATAAATCCCCTACCCGTACGTCAGACGCAATCCCTAATAAGTGACGTACCGTAGAATGTGCGCCATCACATCCTGCAATCCATGCAGCGTCCCGAGTTTCTCGTTCACCCGTCATATGACGTAAGGTCAACGATGTATGCGCTTGCATCGGCTCTATGCAGCAGATCTCCGACACACATTCAACCGACACACCTACCGCTTGCAACCGTTCATGTAAAACCCGCAACAACGCACTCGACGATACCACTTGCCCCAGAAACGGCAGGTTAGCCAGTACAGCATCAAACTGCAAATAGCCTAATGTCCCGTGTTCTGAAATACGAACTGACTGAATGGGTGCCGCATGATCAGCCAATTGATCCCATACGCCCAAGGCTTTTAAGGCACACACAGAACTATACGATAAGGACAATGGGCGATCTCCCCCTATGTCCCCCGTGATGGTTTTATCCAAAATGCACAAGGGTACTTGTGGCAACCCTTGCCGTAATGCCAACGCCAGTACTGCACCTGTTAAACCGGCTCCTACAATGATCACTGGCTTCACAATTCGACGCTCCTCTGTTTCAATAGGATATTAAGAGACTGCTAATGAGGATTGACCCATGACCACGCTATCACAACTTCGAGCTATCTTACGCACACACGCGTTGGATTTCTACTACGTCCCCGCAACTGATCCCCACCAAAACGAATATGTGCCAGGTAGTTACCAACGTCGCACCTTTATCACCGGATTTACCGGCTCGGCAGGTGATGCCCTCATTGGCCTTGAATTTGCGGGCTTGTGGACAGACGGACGCTATTTTCTACAAGCGGCGCGGGAACTCAATCCGGCAGAATTTACCCTGATGCGTCAAGGTGAAGCCCCCACACTGGAAGCATGGTTAAAAGAACACGGCCATCCCGGTATGCGTATAGGGGTTGATTCTCGTGTGTTATCACTCACCCAAGCAGAACGTTTTCTGGACGCACTGAAGCCCCATCAAGGAGTCTTAGTCGCAACACCCGAAAATCTGATTGATGGGCTCTGGACAGATCGCCCACCACTCCCCACCGGCACAGTATGGGAGCATCCATTGACCTATGCAGGTCTTCACGCAGCGGAAAAAATCCAACAACTTCGTCTGCACTTAGCACAACACCATGCGGCAGCCATTGCCATTAATCGGCTAGACCACATTGCGTGGCTCTTCAATATTCGCAGTAATAGCATTCCGTATCAACCCACTGTATTAAGCCAAGCCCTGATAACGGCGACACAAGCCATTTGGTATATTGATACACCCTATTTAGATGATACGCTACGTCACTATTGTGAAGTGCAGCACATTGAGATTGCGCCCTATGATACACTCTGCAACGATTTAACCCACTGCAAAGGCACTGTGTGGCTCGACCCCATTGAAACGACCTGGGCGATTGCGGAAGCCGTTCCCAGTGAACGTCGTTTATTACAAACATCGCCCATTACGCTCAAAAAAGCCGTGAAAAATGAAGCAGAAAAACGGGGTATGCAAGATGCGCACGTACAAGATGGTATTGCGATGGTCCGCTTTTTACATTGGCTAGAGACGAAACGTCCGAGCCTCTTGACAGAAATAGACGCGGCCACCCAATTAGAACAATTTCGCCGAGACAATGCGTTATGCGTTGATTTAAGTTTTCCAACCATCAGTGGATTTGGCGAGCATGGTGCGATTATTCATTACAGCGCCACAGCCGAAACCAATGCCGTCATTAAGACAGATGCCTTATATTTACTGGATTCTGGTGGACAGTATGTCAATGGTACAACAGATGTCACCCGCACGATTCACTTAGGCGCCCCCACTGCAGAGGAAAAACGTTTTTATACGCGGGTATTACAAGGTCATATCGCATTAGGCAATTATCACTTTCCGCATGGTACTGCGGGCGAACACTTAGATGCATTAGCCCGATTACCCTTATGGCAAGAACACTGTGATTATAATCATGGAACCGGACATGGTGTGGGCGCTTTTTTATACGTACACGAAGGACCGCAAAGTATTTCGAAACGACCGTCTCAAGTCCCCTTATTACCTGGCATGATGGTCAGCAACGAACCGGGTGTGTATATTCCCGGACGTTTTGGTATTCGTATTGAAAATGTCTGTGTCGTTGAAGCCATAGAGGACACGACTTCTGCAACAGGACATGGTCCGTTTTATCAGTTGATTGATTTGACGGTGGTCCCCTATGCACGCAACCTCATGGATTGTAGCTTATTATCCAGACAAGAAATCGCATGGATTAATGCATATCATGCCCATGTGTATAATACCCTGCAACCGTATTTAACAGGGCCCGTTTTACACTGGCTAGAACAAGCAACGCAGGCGTTGTCATAAAGAACTGGGAGGCATGACAGCAATCCCCGCTCTAAATTTTGCTTGTTGTTTTGTAACTGATTGAATTACTTTGCGCGATTCAGTCACCGAGCAAACAAATCTTCTAACGTCACCACACCATCCAGCAACTCTTCTGAATACATATTACGTTTCACAGAATTAGCAGAAATCATCGCAAAAAACAGTTGTTTTTTTGTTTTTGTTTCTTTACGAAAAATCTCTTTTTTGTTCACGATGTTGTTCGCATACACTTTATCTATGACAAAGGGATCAGCACAATACTTGATTTCGCAGAGTGTAATGGCATCGTCTGTCCGATCAAACAATAAATCTATCTGCGCACCTTGTTCTGCCTGATGTTTTTTAGCAACATATCGCCAACTGTAAGGAAAGCTCGTGGATTTCACGTTGAGCTTTTGCATGATCTGCGGCAAATGTTTATAACACAGTGACTCAAACGCATACCCTTTCCAAGCATGATAAGCGCCTAACTTTGTTTGTTCTAACCAAAAACCTGATGGCTTCTCAAAGGTACGAATCGCCGAAAGATTTGGCTCAATCCAATGGAAATAAAATAAAACATACTCATCAATGATTTTAAAAAATTCCCCACGCGTCGAATGCTGATAAGGCACAAAAGCAATAACAAATCCTGCTTCTACCAATTCATTCAATCGTTCCGTTAATCGACCACCTGCAGATAATTTCAAGCGTTGCACTAAATCTGTCTTCGAAATACCCTCTCGATGCTTCGCCATTTCCCGTGTAATTTGGACATAAATCGCAGATTGTTGAAATAAGGACTTAAATAATTCATGTAATTCATTTAACAATAATCCAGATTGGCTGAAACAAATTTTATCAATCAGTTGGTCAGCTGTCAGACCTTTTTCTGCTTGCTCTAAATAGAGTGGAATTCCGCCAACACTCATATACAACGTTGCAATTTGTTTATCAGTAAGCGAAAGACCTTTATGTTTGAGGAACAATTTTGTTTGCAGTAAATTAAATGGCTCTACTTTCAGACGATGTGTGACACGTTGGTATAATCCACCCGTATTGTTCACCAGATTTTTAATAATCCACGATGCAAGCGAACCACACACAATTAATTTCACCTGCGCATTATTCCCCCAATATTCATTCCAGTAATATTCCAGAACTTGTAATAGTTCTGAACGTGGCGTGACCATCCAGGGGAATTCATCCAAGAATATAACAACCCGTGTTTGTTTGGGTAGAGCAGCAATTGCCTTTTGTAATAATTCAAAAACACCATACCAATCTTTCGGGACCACTAAGGATAACTGTTGATAAAACACTTCACCAATCCTGCGACAGAAATTACGCCGTTGCGTTGCAAAAGACCCCTTCTGAACCCCCGTAGCAGAAAAGAACACACAACCCGGTACTGCTTGGAAATAGTTCTTAATGAGAAATGTTTTACCTACTCGCCGCCTCCCATAAACCGCCATGAATTCCGACCGCTGAGAGCAAAAGAAACGCTTCAGAATTTCAATTTCACACATTCTTCCAATAACTTGCATTTTAACACCGAATTTTTATGGCCAGATATAAGAATACTATATTCGGCCATAAAATTCAACATAATGAAATTTATGGCCGAATATACGAGTAGCATAAACGGCCATAACTCTTTTGACAGTCTCCTTGCATCCAGAATCCAGGTTATTCCACAACAGAAGATCCAACAAAATTCAAATAATTATCACGATGAACAACATCAAAATAGGCGTTCTCATATGTCTCTATCCATTCTTTAATAGGCCGTACCGATTGCGGAGCCCATTTGAATTCATATCCATATAATGCCCCACCGCGCTCTTCGATTAAATCAATTTCTTTTTGATTCCAAGTACGCCAAAAATAATAATTAACGGGTATTTTAAGATACGCATTCCGTTTAACACGTTCCATGAATATAAAATTTTCCCACAACGCGCCTACATCGTTACGTAATGATAACGCATTAAAATTGGCAATCAATGCATTACGTATGCCCACATCGTAAAAATAATATTTACTTTTTTTTGTCATTTCCTTACGTAAGTTTCTACTAAAACCATGCAACGGATAAATGACAAAAGCTTTTTCAAGAATATCCAAGTAACGTTTTACTGTTTTTGCATCCAACATCAATTGCTGTGCAAGCTCAGAAAGCGATACTTCACTACCGATTTGTAATGCCAACAAACGTAACAAGTTTACCAATGTTTTTGAACTTTTAATTTTATCCAGCTCTAAAATATCTTTAAAAAGATAGGCGCCCGTAATTTCTAAAATAGCATCCTGTTTCGCTTGTTGATGATCGCACTGCACTACTTCAGGATAGGCGCCATAAATCAAATAGTCCGACAATGCCGCTTTCAGATCGAGTAGATTATGGGTTTGCTGTAACTCCAATTGTGCGATCGGAAACAAAGTCAACGTTGTTTTGCGACCGGTTAACGGCTCCCCGATCTGCCCCGCTAACTCAAATGAAGAAGAACCACTCACAATAATGCGAAGATCCGGCATTTGATCCACCATGATCTTGAGACACTCTCCAATTCCTTCTATTTTCTGCGCTTCATCAATGACAATCACTGAAAATCCTGCGACATAATCCCGAATCGTTTTAAAATCTGCGCCACTTAAGAGCGTGCGTGTTAATACATTATCACCCGAATCTAACCGATACGGTAGGGCGCATCCTGCTAGAAACTGTTTAATCAAGGTGGTCTTACCAACCTGCCTTGGCCCATAAATCACCAAGACCTTACCCGGTCGACAATAGTCCTCTAAGGCTTTGTAAAAACGTGGAATATAGGTATCTGACATAGAGAATCCTTAAAATTACAGAATAATAATCATATTATATACTTAAAATATGACAATTTTAAGGACTTTCAGTCCGCTGTAAAGCCACAATCAACGCTGGAGCGGAAAAATCATTTAAGCCCCACACTGAAATAGATCATCCAATGTAGCAATACCACTAATCAGCTCATCCGCATAAAAATTATTTTTTAATCCACTGCTTGCAATCATAGATAGAAATAGCTCTTTTTTAGTGTGAGTTCTCTCTTTAAATACTCTCATTTTTCTTCTTAGACTTTCGGTATATTCCTTTGTGAGCACAAAAGCGTCATCACTATATTTAATTTCACATAACGTAATGACATCATCTTGTCTATCAAAAAGAAGATCAATCTGTGCGCCTTGCTCTTTCTCTCCTTTTTTGGGCACATATCTCCAAGAATCAGCTACTGCGCCTGGCCCGATACGAAGAGCCTTGCGTATCATGGAAATATGTTTATAACAAATAGATTCAAAAGCCAAACCAGCCCAACTATTCCAAGCCGGGCTGTTCTGAATCGCAATCCAGTTGTCTTGACCCAAGTCTTTTCTCTGTACCTGTGTTTTAATCGGTTCAATCCATCTTAGATAAAATAATGAGTATTCATCAACTAGCCGATAATAAATCCCTTGTCGCTTATGATGATAAGGCATAAAACTCATGATGAATCCTGTTTCTTCTAACTCCTGAAGACGTTTCAAACCCACTGATCCAATCGCTGATGGACCTAAGACATTGAGTAATTCGGACTGACTGATACCATATCGAGCACTAGAGACTGCACGTATTATTTTAATATACTCATCGGAATGCTCAAACAGTGATGAGAATAGGTTATCGAATTCTTCAAAAAGAATGCCCTTTTTAGTAAAAGCGAGCTTTTCGACAATTTGTGCTGCAGACAATCCTTTTTCAACATGTGATAAATAATAAGGAACCCCTCCTGTTACCATGTAAATCAATAAAACTTGTTTGTTTTTGAGTTTAATGTTTCTGCTCTCTAGATATTGTTTTGTTTCAAGCAATGTAAATGGCTCTAGCGGCATTTTATGAGTAATTCGGTTGTGTAACCCACCTTTATTATTAATGATCTTTTGGATGATCCAAGACGCACTCGAGCCACACACAATGAGCTTAATTCGCGCATCATTAGACCAATATTGGTTCCAATAGTATTCCAATGTTTCTAATAGCCGGGACTTTTTTGTGGCCATCCAAGGGAGTTCATCAAAGAATAGAATGATTTTTCTATTTTTCGGTTGTTCTTTTAGGGCCTTTGTAAGCAGCTTAAACGCATCGCTCCAATTTTCAGAAACGACTAATGGCGCACCATGATAAAAAACTTCACTGAGCTTATCAATGAAGTGGGACAATTGTTGGCGACGCGATCCCCCCTGCATACCTGTAGCGTTAAAAAAAATCACATTCTTTTTCGCAAAAGCCTGTCGAATCAAATAGGTCTTACCTATTCTCCGACGACCGTATAACGCTAAGAATTCAGGCTGTTTGGACTGTAAGATGGTCATTAATGTCTCCGTTTCTTCCTGGCGACCAAAGATCTTGAGCATGCTCACCTCTCATTTACTGTTCGTTTTATCAAGATACTATAGAACGAATAGTAAATAAACTTATTTATTTTAGTATTCTAAATATCGTAAAATGATAAGTCGAACACTATAATCCATCTCCGCCCCCGGGGGCCACAAAAACTGTAAGGCAAGCTCGCAAGTTTCATGTTAATATTTTTAAATTTAACCTATTTTTACAATAAGTTGCATTTTATAACCGTATTTTTATGGCCGGATATACGAGTAGCATAAGCGGCCATAACTTTTCTGACAGTCTTCTTGCATCCAGAATCCAGGTTATTCCCCAACTGGGAACAGATTGGCAATGCGCAAAAGAGAGGCAACATAATGCAACTTGAGATAATTTTTCCTTAAGTTGTGTTGCCTCTCATCAAGCGTATCATACAACAGCAATACATCATCAGATCTTTAAAGGAGCACTCACATGCGGCCTACTGCTGATACAACTACAGTCCCTCTTTCATTTTTTAGCAATCTACCATCCAGCATCACCATTCCTCACACAACAGCAGACGCACTGTTAAATCGCCTCACGACACATGCGGAGACAATACAGCAACTGAATATGCGATGTCATACACTGAGAATGATGAAATCATCTCTCTGAACGCAGCACTCAATACGCCCACGCAACATCACGCTACATTAAACTCAAACAGGGAAAGTGCTTCAACGATTGCAATACACGCATTTACACTCGATGATGCCGTTACCAGGCTAAAAGGGCTCAGCACAGGCGCGTCGTTGCTTCCCCTGCTAATTTACAGCAAATATTGGACTTGATCTTCAACTCATCTGCACTGTGCAAACTGAGTATCACGGTTCCTGCGCGAGTGGGACATAATCTATAATGACCAATAAGCCAGAGCATTTTATCAATCCGTATACCGGTAACGTAACCCTAACTGACTTTCCAATCGCAATTGATTTTCAGTAATCGGCAATCCATTGCTATTCAGCAATAGCGGATGCCCTGCTTCAATGACTTCATATTCTTCTCGATTGGGATAACGTGAACAATTACCTCCTAATTGCTCTGCACACAACCAATCCTCTCCGTGCACAATCTCATGTACTCGTCCATAGTCTGTTTGGCCAGAACGCAAGGTATCATAGGGCGCATAAAGACCCAACTGCATGCGCCGAGCATGAATCAACTCATGCCCAAAACAAATATAAGCCGGCGTTTCCAAGATCGGCGCTAGGGTAAAAGCAGGCGTATAGCGTTTGGGTGTCCTTGGGGTTCTAGGTACTTCAAGCGTACTGGCGTCCCAACTCACTGACTGAGCACGTAACCCCTCAAAACTCACAAGCGATGACGGGGTCGCTGGGGGGGTGCTTGCGCTCTCTGTTCGCCGCATAGTAGGAGATACGGAAGATCTGCCAGTGGAGAATGAGAGCGTAGATGACGATACACTACGCTGCTCCCATCGAGGAATTGGGAGCATATCATCATGAAAATTGGCACAACAATAAAAACGGGATGCACAACCGAACCCTCTGCCATCCGTTTTTCTTCGAAAAGGAGCCGCACCCAAACGATGATATACTTCCCACTGCGCCTCTGGGGTTGTACATCCTGCTAATTGGGCTGTCAATCGCTGTAATGCATGATCCCCACCCCGCTCATCCAATGGAAATCCTTGGAAATCTTGGGTTAATTGTCTGGTTGGATAAAATTCAACATTATATACGCCAGTTGCCACTTGTTGCACAAGGTCAAATCCAGTGGGTAATTGCATGATCATCTGGAGTTCAACCAATACGCGCGCCTTAAATCCCGGATGTGGAGCCCCTCTATCACACAGCTCACCATATGAGTCATTTGCTTCTACTTCAAAGATCTTAATACGCGTTTCGCCATTTCTCAGGCGCTGCAATAATTGTATTCTTCTTTCATATTGATGTTGTTCTTCAAATGCCTGAGACACACGCCACATTATATTTCCTCGCCCACCACGTATCGCGCTGATATCGATCTGCATATTTACTGATCAATTATAGCATGTTGAGCAAAAATAGATCTATTTACACCCCTATTGTGCACAAGCCCCCTTTCAGGACAAAAAAAGATCGGGTACAATGCAGGCATTTCTGGGATAGGTAGTCCCAGGTTGGGTAGTGCACGGATTGCGTAATAGCCTCTTTTTCTTGACAATGAGGATGCACGCTTATGAAAAAATACGTTTTTTTAGCTTCTAGTTTCATGATTGGGTTGAGTACATTGCTCTGTAGCTGTGCACAGAACCCTTATACCGGAGAATCTGAAATGAGTGACGCTGGTACGGGGGCATTGATTGGCGCGGGGGGCGGGGCTTTAGTCGGCGGCTTAGCAGGGGGAAAATGGGGGGCCCTCATTGGTGCCGGTGCTGGCGCGACCGCAGGCGGACTGATTGGCCATTATATGGATAACTTGAATGCCGAATTACGCCACGAATTAGTCGGCAGCGGTGTACAAGTTCATCAGGTTGGGAAAACCGTGCAATTGGTGATGGCATCTGATATTACCTTTGCCTTTAATCAATCCAATCTTAATCCGGAGTTTTACCGCACATTAAGCGCCATCGCCAAAATACTCAAGAAATACCAAGACACTCAAATTATCATTGCAGGATACACCGATGATGTCGGGAGTGCCGCTTACAATCAAACGCTCTCTGAAAATCGCGCTGATGCTGTGGGCAGTTATTTAAGCGCACAAGGCATTTCACATAATCGTATTTTTACCAAAGGTTTTGGTGAACGCAATCCCGTGATGAGCAATGCCACAGCAACCGGCCGTGCGGCTAACCGTCGAGTGACCATGACCTTGCAACATCTGCCATAGCAGCTGGCTCCTCCAACCATTGATTCCAAGCCAACAATACGGCAGGATCTATCTCTAATGAGACAGCTTCCCACAAAAAGCGCTGTTCTAAGTCTTGCAGCAAATACCGAAAGAGCTTTTTGGGTACTTCTGTCTCTGTTGTCGTATGAGCATAGATCGCCTCTAACGCACGGTGGGGGCCAAGTACTGCCATCAGAATGTCGCACAGAAATTGGACATCTTGCGATTCATCATCTACATTACGCAGAGCTTTAATGCCTTGAAATCCCATTTGTTTCGCATTATCAATTAAGTCCTCTCGATCATCCACGAGTAAAATCTGTTCTGGTTGCAATGTTACCCCGTCAAAGTAACGCAAGTAGGCCAGTAACAAGGGCAATTTAGTCGCCGTAGTCTGTGCATGAAAGAAAGCCATTCCCATTCGCACTGGCGGTAATGAAAGCACCGCCTGCATATTGTCTGGATCATCCCCTAAGGCAGCTATGATGCCACGATCCACCCTACTTGGGCGCTCCAGATGATAGGCGTGCGAGAGACGTGCTGATATATTACCCCGCAACTGCCGCGCTTGTTCTAGAAAACCCAGCGTTGACACAAACAGCGTTAACCACCGGACAATCTGTGTCGCTGTCAGATAGGTACGATCACTTGGAAATACTGCATCACAAGCCGCTAACATACGCAATACATAAGAAAATATGGTATAAGGACAATACATGCGTGCAGATCCCAGGACCACCTCAACCCCCTGAGCTTGTAAGATTTCTATCACTAATTGGATTAACTGCGCATTATGGATCACGCTCTCACGTCTAGACTGTATTTTTACAGCCAATGTTTCATCAAAATCAAAGACCACTAAACGTATTGTTGTCATACAAACTGCCTCTACAATGGAATATCCTGCAGCCCATTGTGGCAAAGCATCATGAGGAAATGCTTAACAAAACGACAAAACAAGCAAAAAAAATCTTGCGAAAAGGGCAGCACTATATCCCCCCCCCTTTAAAAAAAGAGGGGGAATTTCCGTGCAGTTTTTTTCTATATCCGCTTTGGTTCCGGCCCTACATAAATACAAGTCGGCCGAATGAGGCGATTATGCGCAGATTGCTCCATAATTTGAGCAGTCCACCCCCCAATGCGACTCAAACAGAACGTTGGCGTATACAATTCACGGGGAATCTGTAACGTACGCAATACCGCTGCCGCCCAGAAATCGAGATTGGGGTATAATTCACGATCTGGCTTATATTCCGCCAACAATCGGACCGCCACTTCTTCTACATACAAGCCCAACTCAAATAAGTGATTCCCCTTTGCAAACTGCTGAATCACTTTCTTCAACGCAGCACCACGTGGATCATAGGTACGATATACGCGATGACCAAAACCCATTAAGCGCTCACCCTGAGACAAGCGATCTCGGATCCAAGGCTCCGCATTTTCTTTCGTACCAATAGCATCCAACATATCATCTACATGCGAAGGCGCACCCCCATGCAAGGGGCCCCACAACGCACCAATTGCCGCACACACCGCCGAAATCATATCAGCCTGAGTGGATGTTACCACACGAGCTGTAAAAGTAGAGGCATTCATATCGTGATCCGCAGACAACATCCAATAAACATCTAAAATACGAGCATAACTGGGATCAGGCGTTTTCCCATGCAATAAATACAAATAGTTAGCCGCATGCCCTAAATCGGGACGCGGTTCCCGTTCAGGCAAGCCCTGCCGTACACACCGCCAATACCCCAAAATAGTAGGCGCCTTCGCCAACAAAATACGCGCCTGCGGGATCATGGGTGGCCAACTAGGTTCTGTGAATGGTAATGCTGATAATGCCGTCCGCAATACCGCCATATCACCTAAATCGGCCGGCAACTTACGAATAATATCCTTGATATAGCCTGGCAATTCACGTTCAGCTACTAAGGCAGCTCGAAATGCCTGTGCTTCTGCCTCTGATGGCAAATGCCCTTCCCACAATAAATAGGCAATATCTTCAAAGGTATGGTCTTTCGCCAAATCTTCAGCCAAATATCCACAATAAATCAGCTCGCCCTTTTCACCTTCCACATGCGACAGCTTACTCTCCGCAATCGCAATATTCTCTAAACCAAGATGTAAAGCCGGTGTAGTCATCATAGCTCCTTGATACTCAATACATTTTCTTATTGCAGCGCAAATCACGCTATTTTGCAACAATATATCCATACAAATTCATGATTCCCTCGATGCATCTACTCACGCAAAGATTATTCAGAATCAGCTAAAAATCAACCATTGCTCGCCGCATAAACTCATCAAAAAGTGGGACCGTAAAAGCCATATCACCATGAATTGGACTATAAATCATCCCTTTTTTAATTAGCTTTGCGCGAACAGGTCCTAGACTTGAAATCTTAACGCCGAGGATATCCGCAATTTCCCCAGAACGATGTGGGCTAGGTCCAAGTTTTGCCATGGCTCGTAAGTAATTCTTTTCACTCGGTGTGAGCCGGTCAAATCTGACGCGGAAAAAATTTTCATCGAGACGAGCAATCACCTCGGGAGTCGTATCTTTTACAACGTTCAACGTGATAATAGGATCTATCGTATGATTCCAACATTGATACCCCCACTCTTGTAGAAAATAAGGATACCCCTGCGTCAAACGAAATATTTCATGCAATGCTTCAACCGAAAATTTCATCCCTTTTTCCTTTATTGGGTCATTTAAAGCCATTTCTGCATCAGATTCTGATAGTGGTCCAACAGAGGGGAATTGGAATAGCCGCTCTGCATAGGATTTAGATTCACCTGCAAGGGCAGGTAAAATAGGTAATCCAGCGGCAAGTAATATGAGAGGAAGTTGCCGCTGTTGCATTTTATGCATTGCCATAATAAGCGCACTAATTTCATTGATAGAAAAATACTGGATTTCATCAATGAGTATTGCAACTGCAGTTTGTTTTTCTTGCGCTGCTTCAGCGACTGCAAGAAATAGATCCGGTAGATCAGATTCTATATCTCCACTATCAGCTGATCCACGCTCTGCTTCAATATCCAGCCCAAATTCAATATCACCAATCTTGAATTTTACTCCACTAATAAAACTCCTTAGAACAGCAAGCGCTCTACGAACCTTTTCTCCAGCCTTTGAGAAATGTCCTAAATTAAAGAGCAGTTTACGAAGTGGTAATGCAAGAAGTGCCCCTAAAGTTTTTTCTTCACGAGCCTCTATGAAAATAGTTTTATATCCCTCCTCCTCCGCAATCCGTTCCATTTCATTAAGTAGGACTGTTTTTCCAACGCCACGCAGCCCAGTTAGTAGAAGGCTTTTTTCAGATCGGCGATTTCGAATGCGACCACATAAGATACGGCTTTGCTTGAGGATTTGATCTCTGCCAACCAGTTCTGGCGGTGGCGATCCTGCCCCTGGAGAAAAGGGATTTTGCATGGGGTCCATAGGGGTTATCTCACATCTTGTTTATAGCAAGTTATATCCAAGTATAACAAAAAATCAGTATAACTGTATATAATCATATATACTGCACGGGAATCAAGTGTTACCCCCCAACCCCTTGTATGGATATATGCAGTGGGTTAGATAAGCCCTCTCACCCTACCCGCCTCACACGAATCACTCCCTCAATAGCAGCCATCTTTTGGAAAACAACATCCGTTACAGGTTGATCGACATCTAATAGGGTATACGCCAGATCACCTCGAGATTTATTAATCATATCAATAATATTCAAATTAGCTTCAGACAACACCGTTGAAATCTGTGCCACCATGTTAGGGACATTAGCATTGGTAATCGCTAGCCGATACCCATCTGTTCTGGCTAATTCCACATCCGGAAAATTCACGGAACACCGAATGTGCCCTTGCTCCAAAAAGTCACGTACATTCTGTGCTACCATCACCGCACAATTTTCTTCGGCTTCCTGTGTTGAAGCGCCAATATGCGGCAATGCAATCACATTCGGATTCTGATAGAGCGCTATATTCGGAAAATCACAGACATAACACCGTAATTTTTTATCTTCCAAAGCCTGCAATAATGCTTCCGTTTCTACAATATGATCGCGTGCAAAATTCAGTAAAATCGCCCCATTCTTCATAGAACGCATGGAACGCTCATTGAACAAATGATGCGTTTTATCATTCAAAGGAACATGTACCGTCACAAAATCAGCTTGTGTTAACACTTCAATCAATGCGTGCGCTTGTTGCACTAAAGGAGACAATTCCCAAGCATTACGTACCGTCATCGCCGGATCATACCCAATAACCCGCATATCCAAATGCACAGCCGCATTCGCAATCTTCACTCCAATGCTGCCCAAACCAATCACCCCTAACGTTTTGCCACACAATTCCGTGCCTGCAAATTGTTTTTTGGTAGACTCTACGATCTGCTCTAGTGTCACTTGATCGGTTTCTGTGAATTGATTCGTATAGTGCCATGCACGATTCAAATGACGCGATGCCATCAACATCCCCGCTAACACCAATTCTTTCACTGCATTCGCATTAGCGCCCGGTGTATTTAATACCGGAATACCTTGTAAAGATAATTGCGGCACAGGAATGGTATTCACACCCACGCCAGCGCGCCCAATCACTTCCACACTGGCAGGTAACGACCACGTATGCAAATCAAAAGAACGTACCAACAATGCATGCGGCTTTTCTACCGTATTACCAACATCGTATCGCTCTGCATCAAACGCTTGCAGCCCTAATGGTGAAATCGCATTTAAGGTTTGAACACGATACTTTGGCATAACCCCCTCCTTTGCACAACATGAATTGAGGGGCGCATTATACGTGTTTAGAAAGCGAGTTGCATCCTCAATACGACAATATCATGCTATAATGGGGAAGAGAGAATCTTTTTAACAACAGGAGGTTACGTTATGCCAACCCTTAATCGCCCAACCCCTGGGATCATTGCCTTTATTATTGGGGTTGCACTCATACTCCTGTTAATGGCGCTATGGCAAATCTTTTTTCCATTGGCCGGGCTAACCTTTGTGATGACGGCTGCACTGTGGTTCTGGCTTTCGCTGACACTCAGCTGCATTACCTTAGCCATTCTGCTGTTATTCCTGGTAACAGGATTGGGTGTCCTGTTTGTCGGCGCAGGCGTATTGGGATGGGGGCTATTGTCACTCTTTTTATTCCCCATGTTAATACCCTTCATCCTACCAGGGCTCATTATTCTGTGCTTCGCGGCCACCATTACTCGCAAAAAACGGCGTGCGGGGCCGTAACCCATTCTGCTTGCGCAAACAAATGCTGCGCCATCAAAACTGCCGGGGAAGGAAACTCATCATGAGCAAAAAATTAGCATTATTTCCTCTTTTATTGGTTTTATATGAGATTATCGTTTATTTATCAAATGACATGTATGTACCTGCCCTCCCCTCCATCATGCATGATTTATTCACCACCAGTCATCTCACCCAGCTCAGTGTCACAACCTGCTTTTTAGGTGCTGTTTCTATGCAATTGGTGTTAGGTCCGCTGTCTGATCGATACGGTCGCAAACCTATTTTATTTGGAGGTGCTATTGTTTTTGTCATATCAACCCTGATTTGCGCATTTGCACCCCACATTATGACACTCTTAGTGGCGCGTTTTTTTCAAGGCACTGCCGTATGTTCCATCAGTGTTGCAGGTTATGCCGCCATTCATGAAATGTATGAAACTAAACAAGCCATTCAAACCATTGCTACGATGAATAGCATCACTGTATTGGCACCTGCAGTAGGCCCTTTACTGGGTAGTCTCGTGCTACTCTTCGGTAATTGGCGTAATATTTTTGAGTTGCTGGCTGTGTTGGCTATTGTCGTGTTAATTTGTTTATTCCGCAAAATGCCTGAAACGCATGCGCATTCACAAAGACACCCACTTAAGTTACGCCTCGTACTAACCAATTATGCCTCTCTTTTTTGTAATATCACTTTTCTACGGCATACCTTAATATTTTGCTTACTATTCAGCGCCATGATTGCCTGGATTGCAGCAGGTCCCTTTTTAATTACCCTCACCTATCATCAACCTCCCTATGTTTTTGGGCTCGCACAAGTCTTTGTGTTCGGCGCATTTATTGCCGGTGCTCATATTGCAGGAAGATTAATCCATACTATATCGCCTCATCGTATTGTACATCATGGTTTAATATACGCCTGTGTAGGTGGGATACTAAGCGCTATATTAGCGTATTGTTTCTCTTTCTTCTTGATTGGTTTCGTGCTTTCACTGATGCTATTTACGCATGGTGCAGGCCGTGGCTTTGCCGTATTGAGCCGTCAGGCTATTGAGGCAAGCCAACAGCCCATGGGCACTACCATGGCAGTCTTTTCAACGATTATGTCTGGCTTTGGCGTCTTAGGTAGCGCCTTTATTAGTGGTTTTTATAATGGCACTTTGCTGAGTTTAGCAGCATTCTTTGCGGGTGTAGGCATTATAGCTTACCTCTTACATCAAACTGACAGAACGAGAACAGAAACATGTCACGACACCGCAAAATGAATCATGCGCGCTATACACCTGCTAAACCTGCTTAAAATAGCCTTGAGTTTCCCTGAACATTTTCTGGAAACGGATTAACAAAAAACGATTTTTGTAAGCATTTGTCCGTTTTTATTTTCCTTTTTGCTGCGTTTCGTGTGAGACATTTCGCTTTTTTCTTAAATGAGATGCGTTAATTATTTGATAGGATAGAGAAGTTTTCTTAACGTACAAATTACGAACAAAATAAGGGCTCTTAAGGTGAACTTTTAGGCTTGCAGTCGGTTAAAATAAGCTCGATCTGGTGAATAACTTTCCAGATTACTCTGCGAGGGAGTGCGGAGGAGACCATTTAAGTTCCCCCTTGTGGTAAGGGGGAACTTAATCAACTGACTGGGGAGCCTATCATGCCACATCCATTGCAACGTAAAATTATCCAATTACGCGATCAACCCAATACGAAAAAAATATTGGCACTGGGTCAAGCGGCTTTGCAGTCCATCACAGACTATGCAGGTAACCCCTTACCTGATAACACCTTGCTGGAATTAATCGCAGAACCTTGGCAAGAGACTGAGAGCCAAAACCTGTTCTGGGTCTTATTTCATTATTTTTTTCCAGAAGACAATGCAACGGTGCCTCAGTATACGTTTACCGATCATCCACAATTTCCAGAAGAATTACGACAGGAGCATAATCGTGTCTTACAGCGCCATATTGCTACTGTCAAAACAGGGAACATATTGGGCTTATTTTACTTTGAAGCCAGTCGTGTGGCAGCGGTGAATACGGCAGTTGAGACACCGGATGAAATCATTGCATCACGTTATTTTCTGTTATTGGCACTCTGGACTCGCATGGTCACCTTTGCGTGTTCTATGCAACAGAAAGCCAATCCTGTTTCTGTGATATGTGCTGTGGAACAGATGGTGAATCGTGTTGTACAAGCAGAACTGTTGCAGGAGAATTCTTGGGGCGGCGTGATGGAAGGGCGCACCAAGAAGCATATTGACGAATTCTGTCTATTCTTGACGGCCAGTGACCAATATCCAGCGATGTTAGCGAAACTCAAAACCACCTTGCAAACGATTTACTTATTACAATTACCGGCGCAGTTGTTAGCCACTGATGTGGCTGCGTTACGAGACGGTCGTTTCTGTTTGCGTCGGATATTGGTGTTGTATTTGTATCATTATGACAGGTTACAATCCCCGATCTCTGCACGGTTGAAACGTCTTTCACTGACCATTACCCAATTACATGCGGATTATATCGAAGAGACACTTGCCACATTCACAGAGGCCATTGTACCTGGCGGAAAACCGCTCGCGATTGTGCGCCAGATGCGTAAGCGCCATCCTCAATTAGCAGAATCCGTGCAACGTATTTATCAGCACTTAGCCCAGCTTGAACGGCAATTTTCCATGACCCAAGACACACAAGCCTTTATCGCGCAAGCGAATGGGTGCGTGTTAGTGGAAAATGGGATGCGATTTGATCGGTATGCTGATGGGTTGATGGCCTTATGGGATAAAATAGAAACGTGTTTACACTTACCGGCAGCTAGCCCCTTGTTACAAGGAGCCTTACTGCCTTTAACGATACGCGTCAAGGGGGAATGGCAAAAACCGCGTATTCACCGGGCTTCGATTCACGCATTACAGCAAGGTGCTGTTTCGTTGGAGGATATAGAGAAACATGATTATTTATCACAGCCATCGGTATTGGCAGATATACGCAATCGGTTGCGTGATCAATCACAGCGTATGATGCGCTTGGCCAAACAGTATGGGGGCATCTATAACGAGCGTATTTTGCAGGGCTTTCTGGATTTCATCATCCAGCCACTTAATCGCTCTCTGCCAGCCCATATGACCAACACACAAGCTTATACCGTAGAACAATTAACAGCGGTGATACGGGCGCACTTGCGGGATAATCCGACGGACAGTGATTTCTGGGTTTTATTAGGTGAAGCCAGGGATTGTACTGTGATCCGGGATTATTGGGAGAGTTGTGCTGAGTATCTGCCCGAACGGATGGTGCATGATCAATTAGCGGTTCACGCGACCGCCTGGCGGGCTTTTTTTGAGGCGCTCCGTACGGTGGATGACACAACCGATATCGCGCACTATCAACTGATATTGGAAACATGTTTTCAGAATGCCTACCATGCACAGTGCGAACAGCGGTTAGCAGAGCACTTAGGGGTGGCTAATCAACAAGCGTATTGTGCTTTATTGGGGGCCTATCTGACCCATTATCGTGACTATTATAAACACGCATTTGGAAAGCACACTTCGCCCATAGGCTTGCTTGAACAGTGTTACGTGTGGAGTGCACCGATTGGGTTAGCGGAGGCGGT
>Ga0155640_1178_pt1 | contig 19052 bp, 21 predicted proteins | sample RifCSPhighO2_12_FD_107297 | JGI IMG/M metagenome (GOLD analysis project Ga0155640, IMG submission 107297) | Gammaproteobacteria bacterium RIFCSPHIGHO2_12_FULL_45_9 | reverse complement strand
TCTAAGCGAGATATCATTAACCAGCATGAGTAAGCAAATGGATGCTTCGGCTTCTTTTGGACTAGCACCTTGGTGTACGTCATTGGTAATGACAGCCATTTCAGCTTCAAAATCAAGCCCCCATTGTTCATCGGATAACGGAATGTCATCCCTTGGACCCAAAAAGCTATCGGAGCCGCCTTGATACACTAAAGGATCATGCCAGAATTTTTCAGGCATGACGGCACCGCGCGCTTTTCTAACTAATTCCACATGGTTAACATAAGCACTGCCATCGACCCATTGATAGGCGCGGGGTAACGGTGCGGCAATCGGTTGCTTTTGAAACGCCAGCGTTCCTCCTAATTTGCCCTGATTTAATTGTTGATAACGCTCTTCAAGCCGTGGTTGGCAACTTGCCCAGTTATCCAATGCTTGTTGCAACGTGGGGGCTATATCAGGAACGGGTACGGCGCGTGTCAGGTCACAACTGACAAGCACCAATTGGCCATCTCGGGTTTTGTTTTTTAGGGAAGCGACTTTCATTCTGGCTTGTCTCCTTCAGGCGATAAAACGCCACGACGAATTTGATCAAGTTCAATGGACTCAAACAGCGCGCGAAAATTGCCCTCTCCGAATCCATCGTCACCTTTCCGTTGAATAATTTCAAAAAAGACGGGGCCTAACATGGTTTGCGTAAAAATTTGGAGTAGTAATTTTTTTTCCTTATCCGTCTGACCATCAATTAAAATGCCGTATTTTTTTAACCTATCCAGAGGTTCGCCATGGTTGGGTAGACGTTTTTCGATAAGCTCAAAATAAGTGTCAGGCGTTTCCAGAAATTTAATATCATGGCGGCGTAGTCGATCGATGGTTTCAAAGATTTGTTTGGTTCCAAGCGCAATATGTTGAATGCCTTCGCCATTAAATTCACGAAGAAATTCTTCAATTTGTGATTTATCATCAGAAGACTCGTTGAGTGGAATGCGAATTTTGCCGCAGGGGCTGGTCATGGCGCGGCTTTTTAAGCCGGTTAATTTGCCTTCAATGTCAAAGTAACGTATTTCGCGAAAATTAAACAAATTGATATAAAAATTAGCCCAAACATCCATTTGCCCACGGTGTAAATTATGAGTGACATGATCAATGTATGTTAATCCGGCGCCAGCAGGCGGCACTTGTTTGAAATCCGCGTCAAAGTGGTGGGAGTAATTGGGTAAATGGTTTTTATAATCAACAAAATAAATGACGCTGCCACCCACGCCATAAATGGCGGGCAAGTCATAAATAATTTTTTCATTGGTTGGCAAAAAAGGGTGTGCGCCACAGCGAATGGCATGTTGAAAGGCAATGTTGGCATCTTTTACGCGAAATCCCATGGCGGTGACGGAGGGGCCATGCAGCTTGGCAAAATTGTCTGCCATGCAACCTTTGGTGGCATTTAATAAAAAACGAATATCGTTTTGTTGGAATAGGGTGACGTCATGCGTTTTATGTTTAGCAATGGGCACAAAACCCATACTTTCAAATTGTTTCGATAAGGTTTCTGGTTCGGTGGCAGTAAACTCCAGAAAATCAAATCCATCCGTCCCTGCCGGATTAGGTGTTGGCATGTTAAGTTCCTTTTAGCAAATAGCAGGACTAAGTTTAGATAGTAAAGGATGAACGCGATGATGTCACTGGACAAATTGTGCGGTTAGGCTATTCTATGCGTTGGCAATATCACTTAATGACAAGGATGTTTTTATGAGTTATTTACTTTTAAACGCAGATTATCCCCATGCTTTCAAAAAGCATAGCCCCTGGTTTTTTTTATGGGGTGCCGCACTCATCATACTCGGTTTGCTTGCCATCAGCGCAGCCACGTTGACAACCCTTATCTCTGTCCTCTTTATTGGTGCTCTTCTTTTGGCGGGTGGCGTCATTCTTGTTCTTGATGCGTACAAGTTTTGGTGGGGCAAATGGAGTGGATTTTTTTTACATCTCGCTATGGGGCTTTTGTATCTTATAGCGGGCTACATGATTATTAAAAGCCCAGAAGCGGGATCCTTGTCAATTACCCTGCTGCTCGGTGTTTTTTATACATTAATTGGTATATTTCGCATTACTTACTCTGTCGCTTTGAGAATGCCGAGATGGGGCTGGAGTTTTGTGAGTGGGTTGGTGGCATTGTTGCTGGGCTTTTTAATTGTGGCCAATTGGCCCGCTTCTAGCTTATATATTATTGGGTTATTTGTGGGGATTGATCTGGTGTTTTGTGGCTGGGCATATGTGATGGCCGCTTTAACAGCGCGTCAACCCACCTAAAGGGCTTGTTTTATCCATCGCGCCGAAGAGAGGGGGCGTTTGTATGAGGCCCCTGTTTTTCCGTGGGGTCTTGCCTGAATAAATAACTGACGAACGGGAAATTTTCTGATAGATTATGATAGTAGGCAAGAAGTCAAGCGGGTATTTTGCTGTGACGCAGCGAGAGGCTGCTGACCATTCAGCCACATCGGTATAATTTTATTTTCAAATGAAGGTTACAGATATGTCAGGACGTGAAAGAGGAACCGTTAAGTGGTTCAACAACGACAAAGGTTTTGGTTTTATTCAACGTGATCAAGGTGAAGATGTTTTTGTTCATTTTCGTGCGATCAGTGGTGATGGATACAAATCCTTGCAAGAAGGCCAATTGGTTGAGTTTACCGTTACCAAAGGACAAAAAGGCCCTCAGGCTGAAAATGTCGTGGTTGTTGACTAACGAGGCTTAATTGCCGCTCTATTGCCAACAGAGCTTACTTATGCGGTTTGGTTAAGTAAGGACAAATAAAAACCCATCCACGCAAGTTGATGGGTTTTTTTAATGGGTTTGCGCATCACTTGTATGCCAATAAAAGAAAAAGATTGCGATGACTGAGACTAATCACCAAACACCTTATGCCAACTTGAGTCCCGATTTAATTTTAGACGCAATTGACAGTGTGGGTTTTCCCTGTTCTGGCAGTTTGCTCGCTTTAAATAGCTATGAAAATCGCGTGTATCAGGTGGGAATTCAAGATGGCGCACCCTTGATTGCCAAGTTTTATCGGCCCATGCGCTGGAGTCGAGAGGCCATTTTGGAAGAGCATCAGTTTTCGGCGGAACTATTGAGTCATGAAATACCCGTTGTCGCACCTTTGTCAGGCGCAGACGGTAAAACCCTGTTTGAGTATCAACATTTCAGGTTTGCCCTTTTTCCTTGTCAGGGTGGGCGAACGCTTGAGCTGGATAATTTGGAGCATCTGGAATGGATGGGCAGGTTTATTGGGCGTTTGCATGCAGTGGGAGCATGTCGTTCATTTGAACACAGAATTGGCTTGAATATTGAGACGTATGGACAGAAACCGTATCAATTTTTATTGGAAAATGATTTTATACCAAGGAGTATTCAGGCTGCTTATTGCCGTGTCGTTGAAACTGTGCTTGAAAAAGTGGCATTAAACTTTGAGCAGGCAGGGACAATTCCTTCTTTGCGTTTGCATGGGGATTGTCATGCCGGCAATGTGCTCTGGAATGCGGGGCCGCAAATTGTCGATTTGGATGATTGTTTGATGGGGCCAGCCATACAGGATTTGTGGATGTTGCTATCGGGGAATACGTCGTACGAAGTGAGGATTCAGCTAGACAGTTTGTTGCGGGGTTATCGGGCTTTTTATGATTTTAATGACAGTGAATTACACTTGATTGAGGGGCTGCGGACACTGAGGTTGATACATTATTCCGCCTGGCTTGCCCGTCGCTGGGAAGACCCCGCTTTTCCTTTAAATTTTCCTTGGTTTAATACGCCTCATTATTGGCGTGAGCAACTGGAGGATATGGAAGAACAGAGCGGGTTGCTTGATAAGGTGAATCAAGGCACGAGCGCATTAGATGAATGAGCAGCGATCCCTGCTGAACATGTCGCGATGGGAGATTCCAAAGGGGGAGATCGCGGTTCTCCCCCTTTTGGTGTAAGCAAAAGGGTTGCTTTTGCGCTGCATCGAAACAAGGAAGTCTTCCCGCGTTTTTTAGCGGGAATGGCTGATGAATGAGTGCCGTGCCTTGTCAGCAAGCAGGGTTTATTTGCCTTTCTTTTCCTTTTTAGCTGCGCGTTTTTCTTTTAAGGTTTTAGCCGGTTTTTTCTTGCTTTCTTTTTTGTTGTCCTGAGATTTAGCCATTTTTTTCTCCTGTTAAATTTACCTTGGTACTAGAGGTATTCTAGAGAGATGCAAGACATTATGCTAGTACATTGAGTTTCTGGCGTTGGGTTAACGTAGGCCCGAACCGCAGAGGATGCATCCTTGAAGTCAGGCGCGCAGCGACATCAAAACTTGATGTCCAGCACTTGGTTGGCATAAGACTGCATGACTTCATGCACATGGGGATTGGAAAGGGAGAAACCATGGAAAGCGGCGACACTTAAGCTAAGTAAAGTCATGTCAGTGGTGGCAATCACGGAGGCGGCGCGAATGCCTGAAAGGGAATAAAATCCCGTTTCATTTAGACCAATGGCTTCATCAGGGCCAAGCGTTGCCACAATGGTGGTTTTTGTCTCCCGATTTTCAATGGTGATCAGTTGCACATCTGCGGTGCCGCTGACGATGAGATAGACTTTATCAACGGGCGCGCCTTGCGTGACAATGAGGGTGCCCTTTGACACGTGTTCTTCCGTAAACAGGGCGGCTAATTCTTCCGTCTCATTTTCAGTGAATTTTGCAAAGCACGGTTGCCTTTCAACGAAAGAACGTTTGGTGGTTAAATCAATGACATTAGACATTTTTCTATCCCTGAATAACAGTCTGTATAATTGCTTTAAGCTTACGTGAAAACCAGTATAAAAAGCTAGTGAACTTGTTGCAATTTATAGCCAATTTGTTGAATTTTATCAATAACTGACTTGTAGATTTTAAAAGAATAAAGCATGATCGGGTTTCAGGGTTGGGAAACGATGACAGGGACGGACTATTTTTGAAGGATATGGGCTAAATTGTTTTTTTTGCGGCTAAGAAATCTGCGGTGCCATACCGCTACATCATCGCATAAAGGGTTTATCCATTGGTTTTGATCTTTAAAGGAGTAGTAGTCTGCAGCGATTCCCGCTGAACATATCGCGATGGGGGATTCCAAAGGGGGAGATCGCGGTTCTCCCCCTTTTGGTGCAAGCAAAAGCGTGGCTTTTGCGCAGCATAGAAACAAGGAAGCCATTCCCGCGTTTTTTAGCGGGAATGGCTGAGTAGTCTGATGGATGCTGTCATCCTATTTTTCGGTGAGGTGACAGGGGTGAAAAAGAGCGTCACCTGAATCATTATGTAGAGTTTTATGTGAGGTTAACTGATTCATGCTAACAAAAACCAGTTCCTGTTGTATGCCACAAACAAATGATAAAGCTTTGGCGCGGCAATATTTTATCAAGTTGCGTCGTCAATCTGTGCTGGCTGGCTTAGGCGGTCTGATATGGTTGGGATTGGGTTTAACAGGCGTGCTGCCCTCATTGCTGACGATGAGCGGGCTCGTCAGTTACCTGGCATTGGGATGCGGCACCTTGTTTTTAATGGTCTATGCAGGTGCCCATTTTTATGTGGGTGCCTACCGAGCCTTGCGTATTCATCTTGCCACCATGGATACGTTGATTGCAATTGGAACGGGCGCGGCTTGGGTGTACTCCATGCTGGTGATTGTGTTTGCGCATCATATGCCGCTTACGGCTAGGCATGTGTATTTTGAAGCAGCGTTGATTATTATTGCATTAGTAAACTTGGGTGCGCTGCTTGAGTTGCATGCGCGGCAACATACCTCAGAAGCGATTGAACGCTTAATTAAGCTGCGCCCGAAAACAGCACGTGTCATACGGGGCAATCAGGAGCTTGATTTACCGCTGGCGGATTTACAGGTGGGTGACTTGATACGGGTGCGCCCGGGTGAGCAGATTCCTGTCGATGGCGTGATGGTGGAGGGGGAATCAAATATTGATGAGTCCATGCTGACAGGCGAACCGATTCCAATTCATAAAAAAATCAGTGATCAGGTGATGTCAGGCACCTTGAACAAGACGGGCAGCTTTATTTTTAAAGCGAGTCAAATCGGTGAGGAAACGGTGCTCGGAAAAATCATTGATCTGGTTAAACAAGCACAGCATTCAAAGCCAGCCTTGGCGAGGCTTGCTGACAAAATTTCGGCATATTTTGTCCCGGCTGTTTTATTGGTGGCTATTTTAACCGCATTGATCTGGTTTAATGTGGGTGTTGAGCCCAAAATGGTCTATATGATGGTGACGTCGATGGCTGTTTTAGTCATTGCTTGTCCTTGTGCATTGGGCTTGGCGGTGCCCATTTCAGTGATGGTTGGCATTGGTAAAGCGGCTGAATATGGTGTATTGATCCGGCATGCTGATGCGTTACAGCAAGCCGGTAAATTGACGATAATCGTGTTGGATAAAACGGGGACGATTACCATGGGGAAGCCCATGGTCACCGAAATTTTGGCTGTGCCTTCGCAAGATGAAAAACGTGTATTACAGTTGGCAGCAAGTCTTGAGCGTGGGTCGGAGCATCCGTTGGCGGCGGCCATTGTCAATGCAGCGCATGAGGCAGACATAACGTTAACGACGGTGACGGCGTTTACGGCCATTAGTGGTAAAGGTGTATGTGGTGTACTGGATGGGCACACCGTTTATTTGGGAAATCTTGCTCTAATGGAGCAACAACATATTGTAGTTGATGAGGTTCAGGAAAGAGTCGAGCAGTTGCAGGGGCAAGGGCAGACAGTGACTTATCTGGCGGAGGATAATCAATTATTGGGATTGGTGGCAATGGCAGACATCATTAAGCCAGATTCAAAGCAGGCTATCTTAAAATTGCAGCAAATGGGCATTAAGGTATTAATGATAACAGGGGATCACCAGGCGCAAGCACAAGCCATTGCGAATCAAGTGGGTATTAAGACCGTGCTCGCAGGCGTGCTTCCCGCTGAAAAATCTACTAAAATAAAAGCATTGCAAGCAGATGGCAGTATTGTTGGCATGGCGGGTGATGGGATCAATGATGCGCCAGCTTTGGCACAGGCCGACGTTGGTTTTGCAATTGGTGCGGGCACCGATGTGGCAATTGAAAGTGCAGGCATTACGTTAATGCGGAGTTCGTTGCAAGGAGTTGTTGATGCTATTCTTATCTCAAGGAAAACCACGCAAAACATGTATCAAAACTTGCTGGGCGCGTTTATATATAATCTTCTTGGGATACCAATTGCGGCTGGCATACTTTTTCCAGTTACTGGGATATTATTAAATCCCATGATCGCAGGTGCTGCCATGGCATTTTCATCTGTCACCGTGGTGGGCAATGCAAATCGACTTAGATATTTTAAAATAAGAGATAGCGCTTCATGATAACGATTCTGGTAAATTCAATCGGTATTATATTGATGCTGGTAATTATAGGGTGGTTTTGGCTAAGTCATCCGGAAAGTGTGGCGTTAAAAAAGAAAAATATTATAGAGATAAAAGTAAAAAATGGCGTGTATCAGCCAGCGAATATTCGGGTTCCGCTTCATCAACCTTTTACACTGCGTTTTATCCGTCAGGACGCGAGTCCTTGTGCCGATGCGGTCATCTTTCATGCGTTACATATCAATCAGGCGTTACCATTGGGCGGAACACTTGATATACCCTTGACACTGGATCAGGCGGGAGAGTATGAGTTTTCGTGTCAAATGGGCATGTATCGCGGCAAGTTGATTGCCCACTAATTAATGTCATGGTTTCTGTTGGCAAAAGAAGGTTCTTGCCTGTTGCTTAGCATTTTTTGTGCTTGATATAGGGCTGTAATATGTGGATTCACATGGCCTCGCTGGTTGACCCAGCCAAGATTTTTCATGACGTTGGCAATATACGCATCTTTTTTTTCAAGGCCCAGATAAAGAATATCGGCTAAAACCGTTCTTTTGGAGAAATCCAGTAAATGATGGACAGTCGATGGTCGATGAAATAATTTGTTCTGGGTGGCTTGTTGCAGACGCTGGCATTCTTTTCTGAATTCCATGCACAGTTCAACTTCATTTTTTTCCTTAGGCATTTTGAATGAATACAGGGAATCAAATGTGTCATAAAACTTGTCGGCCAAAATAGCATGGATGTCAGCCGTAGGATGGACATCGTCCCAGAAAATATAACCCGATGCAGGAGACGTGCCATTGGCATTTAAAACAAAATCGGGTGAGGTGGTATACGGTTGTCTGATTTTTTCTGGTTCAAGGTGATATTTCAGAGGATGATTGAACATATCTGTAAACGAACTATTAATATCAAATACACGAATGGTGCAATTTGCATTTTGCATCTTTAATTGTTGACATGCTTGATCAAGAAGCTGGTTAAAATAGAGGCAACAACGATGTGTGATGTCACGTGCTTTTTCTGTGCCATGTTGATATCGCGGTGTTAACGATAAATCAGGTAAATTAAACAAAATAAAATGGCGATAACCCTGAGCAATTAATTTATTAACATTTAAAACCCGGGCTTGTATGGCGCGCTCGACTTCCCGAAACGATGCCTTTGCATTGACGGTGATTAAGTCATTTGCTCCAGACCACTCCAACACAAGTGTCGATGACTTTTCATCCTGGCTAATGTGAAACTGATTATCATCTTTGACAATCTGGGTAAATTTATCGGCAAGCGATGGCAGAATAATTCTACTGACAAAGCGTGACAAGCTGTAGCTTGGGCTCCAGCTATAATCATGTGCGGACAGGCCGCCTTCATTGTAGTTTCGGATAAATCTGAGATTGCGAAATTGAACCATGTCAGCATCACGTAAATGGTAGCTCTGTGAAAATGCCGAGTAGATGTGTCTGTCATGCGTAATAATGCTGTCAGCAATATCATCCGCAGTCAGATGTTTTTTTTGTTTCAGATCGTCAATAATAAATTGATTGGCAAACGCTGTACTTAATCGATCATCCCAAGTATAGCCATTGGTAAATCGTCCTTGAGGTGAAAATTTTGCGAGACCGCTTAGGCGGCGCATGGGAATAAAGCCAAATAAATATCGTTCATCCATGATGCCACGGTCTGATAAACTGTCACCCATTGTAAGAATATGAGTAATCTGCAATTTCTCTTTCATAGCGCCACTCCTTGTATGCGTCTAGTATAAAATCAGTATAGAGAGTGAATATTAAGAAAATATTAAGCGTCAGCACTCCAATTTTAATTTGCGATGCGCAGGACAAAAATCATCATCCGACTTTCTGAATAGCCATTATGTACATTCGAATTTTACTTGTTCGCCTGCTTTCTTAGTACATGACAATAGCCGCGAGCATGACAAATTTTTTTGTCATGTACTTAGGCCTGCTTTAATGCGACTAAAGGCGTGCTACCCAACGATAATGAGTGGCATTAAGATGCCCCTATGTAACATGATAGACCTGACCGGATTGAATCCCATAAATACTTTTGCGATAAGCTCTGGCGACTTTTGCGGATGAGACAGGCTCAAATCCAGGGCAAAGTTCAGCATATTTCTCAACTGACTCTTCGAGCAACGCAGGGGAAACGACATTAATTCGGATACCACGAGGCATATCAAGTGCTGCAGCCTTCACAAATCCTTCAACGGCATGATTGACCAATGCCGCCGCGCTGCCATTTAATACAAAATCATGATTCATTAAGCCTGTCGTCAGGGTAATGCTACTATGATCGCTTAATACCTTGATTCCTTCTAAAACCAAACGGAGCTGACCGAATAATTTTTGCTGCATACTGGTTAAATAATCCTCTGTCGTCATCTCTATCAGGGGTTTAAAAATGACACCACGTGAGGCTGCGCAAACTATCCCATTAAGCTGGCCAATTTGTTTGAATAAGGTAACGATAGACCCAGAATTAGCAAGGTCAACACGATAGTCACCACTCTGATAGTTTGCAGAAACCAACTGAGTATCCCTTTTTAGTTCTTGAACGATGGCACAGCCAATCGTACCAGATGCGCCAATAATCAATATTTTCATGAAAGCATTCCTCGCGTTTTAAGGGTTAGATCAATGCTGCCTACTCCAGATCTATTTTAGAATAATTTGTTAATTTATCATTAAACTAGAGCGAAATAAAGCAATGTCAGGCAGATGACTCAACCTCTAATGGCAAATAGTCATTAAGCTCCTCTGAATAGGTAAAAATCTGGCCTAGTTTAATGTCAAAAAACCAGCGATGAATGAGTAACTGCCGTTCTCTCATTCTATCTTTAATCCATGGAAAGCTTAAGCAATTATCATAGGACTGATTTAAAGCTAATTTCGCATATTCATCGGCATGTTCAATGTGAATGTCTTCCTTTTTAATAATGGAAACCCAATTGGAAATAAAGTCATTTTGTTTTAAATTGGTATCGTCTAACAGTGCCTGAATGCCGCCGCATTGACTGTGGCCTAATAAAATTAAATTTTTTATATTTAAATAACAAATACCAAATTCGAGTGCTGCGCTTGTTCCATGATGGGCGGTATCTAACTCATATGGCGGTACAATGTTGGCGACATTTCGTAACACAAATAAATCACCAGGCTCGCATTGTAAGAGCAACGCAGGATCCACTCGGGAGTCACAACAAGCAACGACCATGGCTTGAGGGTGCTGACCGAAGTAGGAAAGATAGCGCATCATGACTTGATCATCATGAACATATTTTTCTCTAAAGAGTTGGTAGCCTTGTAAAATTTTTTTAAAGCTGTCTTTCATGTTTTTTATCCTAAAATGATATAAGCTTTATTGTTGAGGCTGAGCTGACATAAACACTGGAAGTGATCACTTTGACTATGATCTTTTCAATAACAGCCGATAATGTTTTATTTAGTAGGTAACCCAGCATAGGTTGCGAAAATCTGGTGTCATTCTGAGCGAAGCGAAGAATCTCCTAAAAAACACGCCTCTGGATGACGGTTGTAACCTATGCTAGGTTGCCTACTATACATAGTATACCATAATTTTCATCAATGAACCTCTGTCAATTCTGGTAACAGTGGTGAATTGTCAGCAGGTGAGGGTATATTGTAGGTAACCTGGCTTAGGTTACAACTGTCATCCAGAGGAGCGTTTTTTGCGACGAAGGATCTCGTGTTTTTTTAGGAGATTCTTCGCTTCGCTCAGAATGACGGGCTTCGCTCAGAATGACAGCTCATTTTGGTATGCTATGCTAGATTACCTATATACATTACGATAAACATCATCAGCTAATAATGAGTTTACTGAGCTAGTTGTATGAATCCTATCGTAGTAAAAAAACTGATTTGGATTATTACAAATAGAACCCGCAACGTTTTGATAGTCACCATTACTATTCTGGTAACACATGTCTTTGCTATTCATTTTTTTTGTCATGTTGGTATCAAATGCAAATATGTCATATAGAATAACCTCCTTAGTATCGCCTGATTTCTCACTTAAACGTTGATTGTAAATTTGAATAAAATTCCTAAAATTCATTAAATAATGATTTATTTTTTTTTCATCCGACGAACGTATATTGGTATGCGCAACTATTTTTGCCAAAGGAGAAAGTGTTACATCTCTCCCATTCAATACAATAATATGTTTGGCTCCCATTTCGATGAGTCGTTTTATTTCTTTAGCCTGGCAATCGGCGGCTTTGATAAAAAAATCTTTTGTTGTAGTAGATGATATGTCAAAAAAATCATTGGTAGAGATAAAGACTAGGACGATATCGCTGGCATTGATCTTCGAATATTGCTTTTCAAAAGAATCAATTTCTTCAGAAAAACTGGGTATTGAATACTGCTGATCTGGATTTCCATGTACAGTGATAGAAGTAGGTTCCAGAATTTTAGCTTGTCCATAAGCAAAATTTATAAAATGTATCGGGTCAGCGGGATCAATGCCGAGTTTTTTGGCGAAATATTCTGACCACACGGGTCCATTACTAAAACGACAATTATAATAAGCAACAGGATTTGGGTAGCGATTTCTTGTTAATTTATAATCATTCCCATTGTCTGAATAGCTATCGCCAAATACAATCACTCTATTCTTTGTATCAGGAAAGTTTGTTTTTGCTATTGCTGAAGTAGTTCCTGCAGTTAATATCGCAATTGCAGCAATACCCGCAACGGCATTTTTGATTTTAGTTCGCTTTGAAAACATACGCTTATCCTCTAGTGTGTAAGTCAAACATTATTATATCTGAACGGGGTAGTATGGATAAGTACGCACATTTTTGTGCTATAGTATCAATATGGATACTGTGGAGAAAATATGAAAAAAAACGTCGAACAAATCAATGCCATTATGGCTGTGCCGTTGAGGCTGCACTAGATGTCATCGGTAATAAATGGAAAGGGGTTATATTGTTTCACTTACTGGATGACACTAGACGCTTTAATGAATTAAGAAGATTAATCCCCAGTGCTACTTAAAGGATGTTGACATTGCAATTACGAGAACTGGAAAAAGATCAAGTCATTAAGCGGAATGTTTATCCCGAAGTACCACCTAAATTAGAATATTCTCTTACCGAGCATGGAAAAAGTTTAGGGCCAATTTTACATGCCTTGCGGGATTGGGGAGATAACATGATGAATAAGAATGAATAACGATAGAGGAACCCATTTAAATGAAGTTAACCGGGCATGGCAGGACTATCGTCTACAGTCAATGAAAGTGATTCTTGCCGGATGTCTTCTTCAGGGAGATTGGCTTCCTCAATAAACCTTTGAACATGAGATAAAAACCGCGTTATGTCAGCAGGAAATAAATGCCCAATGTTTCCAATTCTAAATGAGTTTTTATGAGCAACTTTTCCAGGATAAATCACAAATCCATGTGCTTTTAAATAGTTGTAAAATACTTTAAAGTAAAATAGTTTGCTGGAATTTGGAATATAAGCGGGCTCAATAAAGGTGCTAATAATTGGCGATTGCAACGCAGGTGGAAGATACAGTTCAAAGCCCGCGTGAGTCATGCCTTTGGCAAGCAGCCTTTGGTTTTCATGATATCGCGCCGCGCGCGCCTGAATACCACCCTCGTCATTCAGTTCTTTTAATGCTTGCTCAAATGCGAGGACAGAATGCGTGGGTGAGGTGTAGCGCCATTTACCTGAATCTTTTTCCATTTCTAGCCATTGACTATATAAATCAAGACATAATGATTTTGCGTTATTTTGACAAAGTTCGACAAAAGGTTCTTTTTTACAAATGACAAAGGAAAAGCCAGGGACACCTTGAAGGCATTTATTGGACGAGCTAATTAAAAAATCAATCTGTAAGTGGCTGATATCAAATTCCATGCCGCCAAAGCTACTCATCGCATCAACAATATAATACAGTTGTTGTTCATGCGCCAGTTTGCCAATGCTTTCAATATCGTTCAGCATCCCCGTTGTGGTTTCACAATGTACCACTGCGAGATGCGTGATCTTCGGGTTTTCTTGCAAAATGTGTCGCAGTACGTTAGCGTCAAATGATTTATCATCATCCACCTCATAGACGACATGTGGTAACGCTAATACGCGGGACATCTCAACCATGCGTTTACCATAAACGCCATTGACTAAAATTAAAATCTGATGTTTTCTTCGATTTATTGTACAGCCTAAAACGGCTTCCACGCCAAATGACCCGCTCCCTTGCATCAAGACGGTGGTGTAATGTCTGGTATCACAATTTGCGATGCTTAATAACTGGGAGCGGATATCCGCGACAATTTTTTTATAATCATTATCCCAGGTGCAAGAATCAAACCACATAGCTTTTCTGACCGTGCGACTGGTACTAAGTGGCCCTGGCGTTAAAAGTAAATAAGGCGGTTTATCATCAATTTGATTCATTATTTGGTTCCTAGGTTAAATGGTGCTTACAATGGAAGAAAGCTCACCGATGGAATCAATAACCGCGTGAGCGCCCGCATCTAGCATAGCGTGTTTTACTTGCGACATTTTGTGTTTTAATTCAGAAGGTGATAAACCGGCCGTTTCGTTTTCAGTCAAACCCATCATACTGCTGCCTTGAATGACGCCTACCGAGAAGCAACCGGCTTGCAATCCTTCTTGTATATCGACAAGGGTATCCCCTACTTTGACAACTTGTTGGCTGTCATTAACAGCCAGTTCTTCCATGATGCGACGAATCATGTGGGGGTAGGGTCGACCCTGTTTCACTTGATCTGATGCAATATTGGCATCCGGTTCATATCCTTGTTCTTTGGCCTTGTTGGCGACAATGGCAAGCATTTTTTGTGTGTATCCAGTCGTTGTGCCAATTTTAATTTTTTTATTTCGTAAAAATTCTTGTAAATATAAAATGCCAGGAATTAAGGTAGCGTGGTCATCAAGCGTTTTAAAGATGGACTGCTCAAAACTATTATAAATGGCTTGGACATCCTGTTCTGTGTAGCGTCGTTGATACTGATCCATAAAGTGTTTTTGAATATTAGGGAATTCCAAAATAGCTTTGATATGATCCACCTTGAGCATGCCCATGGGCTTTCTGATGTCAGGCAGGCTGACGGTGAGTTTAGCTTTCGAAAATGCATACGACATGGCATGGATAGGTGCCATGCAGCCATAGTCAACGGTGGTGCCCGCCCAGTCAAATATAACGGCTTTAATGGGTTTCATAAATTAATTCTCCTTCTCCAGACTCGTTCACTGTCATGGTTGCTTTCATCAGATTAAGTGTTAATAGAAAAGCGATTAATAAAAATAGTGTTAGTGCTAGAATAACCCACTTGAAACCATAATGTGATTGCATGATTGGCAAAAGTAACACACCTAAAAAGGATCCAAGCTTGGCAAATCCCGCAATTGTTCCATGCCCTGAACCGCGTATTTCAACTGGGTAGGAGGTTGCGGATAATAAATAGGTCGTGACATCGGGTCCAATATTGAGTGCAACATTAAAAATAATAAAAAGCATAATCATAATGCTTATCTGGTGTAATTTAAGATAAAAATACCCTGCCAGCAATAACATGCTTAGGCTTGCATATAGAAATCCATAGAGTTGTAGCTTGTACAGGTTGACTTTTTCAATAACGAATATTGACGCTAATGCTCCCAACATAAAAAATAAGCTGATGACAAGTGTTTCAAAAATAGTTTGATGACTTAAGACAGCGGGTGAAAAAAATTTGCTTGAGAGAGTTTTAATTTGTAAGGCTTGTAAAAAATACGGAATAAAAAAATTGATGCCGTAGTAGGCAATGTCCATGAAAAACCAGATGAAAAGCAAACTTAAGGTCATATTTCGATAAGTCGGATGAAACAGCGTGCTGATCTTGTTTAAATGAATGGAATTTTTTTGCTTGTGACACAGCAGCCAAGCAGGACTCTCAGAAAAACGTCTTGACCAGAGATAGGCAATAAATGATGGAATGGTACAGAATGCATTAATCAATCGCCATAACCAAGGTTCAGTGACCATCAGTGAGATAAGGATAGCGACAATGCATGCCATGGGAGCGGCCAGACAATTTAAAAACATTAATACAGCAGATTGTCGTGCGATGGAAGCCTCAGGCGTCATTTCAATAAGATAAGTGGCGCATAGGGGGTATAAGGTCCCAGCTAAAAATCCGCTGGTCAGGCGAATAAAACATAATGAATAGAAGTCAAAAATGAACACACTGGCCAGTGTGATGAGGCTTAAAAATAAAAAATTTTGAAGGATTAATTTATGCCGACCAATGACATCGGACAGACGGCCTGCCAGAATGGCGCCAAATATGGCTCCTAATGGCACAAGTGACTGGGCAATGCCAATTTTCCAGCTAGATAATTCAAATTCCGCGGCATAAAATGTTTGAATAAGTGAGGAGCTATAAAAGATATAGCCCGCAATAAACAGTCCCAGTGAACAAAGCCAGCTTGCAGCGAATGAACCTTTGCTTTCTAATACGGCCATCCTGACCATCCCTGATGCGTTTGCGACAATAGAGTGAGTTTAGTTATAAACTGTTAATATGGAGGGTGTCAATGTGCCTGTTATCACTCAGGCGAAGATAATGATGCACTATCAATGTATAGTTGGTAACCTGGCTTAGGTGACAATTGTCCCGACCCACCACGTCATCCCGAGCGAAGCGAGGGATCTCCTAATGTGGGGAGATTCTTCGCTTCGCTCAGAATGACGGGCTTCGCTCAGAATGACAGCTCATTTTTGTCACTTAAGCTGTTACCTACTATATATTGATTCACTGAATAAGTGGCGCGGTTATGCGCTGATGGGTTGCCACTCTTTCACAATATTAATCATGCAAAGTGCCGCATCTGCTGCCTCTATTCCTTTATGGCCATGTATCCCACCAATTCTTTCTTCTGCTTGTTGCAAATTATGAGTGGTTAGCACGCCAAAAATCACCGGTATATCAAACGTCATCATGACCTGTTGACAACCCTGACTAAGCTGCTCGCAGACATAATCATAATGATCAGTGTCACCGCGTATCACTGCGCCATGGCAAATAATGGCGTCAAACTGTTTGGTTTTAGCCAGTAATTTTGCAGCTAACGGAATTTCAACGGCACCTGGGACATGAAGCACGGTCAGGTTTTCTTTCGGTACGCCGTGTTTCATCAGCGTGGTTTGTGAGCCGGTGAGAAGTGCTTCAGTGATTGAGCGATGGTAGTCGCCGACTATAATGGCAATACGGATTTTCTGGGTTAAAAATGTCATATGAGATCTCCTGGAATGGCATTGAACAGGTCATCTGTCATGTAATGATTGAGTCTCGATTTTTTGGTATGTAAATAGGGAAGATTATGTGCGTGATGAAAAACGGGCATGGGCTCTCGCTTAACATGGACAATGCCATGCTTCATTAAATCTTTTATTTTTTCCGGATTATTGGTCATTAAGCGAATGGCCGACAGGTTTCGGTTGCGAAGGATATTCGCTGCAATGTGATAACTTCGGTCATCTGCCGGCAGACCCAGTTGCAAATTTGCCTCCACCGTATCATAACCCTTATTTTGCAAGGCATAAGCCTTGATTTTATTAAAAAGACCAATGCCGCGACCTTCTTGCGTCATATAGATAAGCAACCCCCCTTCTTCGCTAATGCGTTTTAAAGAGTAATGTAGTTGAGCGCGGCAATCACAACGGGTTGAGTTAAAAAGATCACCCGTCAGGCAGGCGGAATGCATACGAACTAACGGTGGTTGAGTGTGGTGAGCAATTTGTTTTTCCAGAATGACTTGCTCTATACCGGAAAATTTTTCTTTTATAACGGATAAGTGAAAGTTGCCATAGTCACTCAGCACGATATCTGTCTCGGCGATATCGTCTTCAATTAAATTTTCAGTCGCTTGACGATAGGTGATGATGTCATCGACTGACACCATGGATAATTGATGTTGCTTCGCAAAACGAGACAAGTCTTCATCTCTCGCCACTGAGCCGTCATCATTCATGACCTCACACAAAACAGCCGCCGGTTTAAAACCGGCAATTTTCATTAAGTCTGTGGAGCCTTCTGTGTGGCCAGCACGTTCAAGCACGCCGCCTTCTTTGGCTTGAAGCGGAAAAACATGGCCGGGTTTGACTAAGTCGGCAGGTACTGCTCCCTCTTTAACGGCTGTTAAAATGGTGGTCATGCGATCTTTAGCGGAGACACCTGTTGCCACCCCTTCACGCGCCTCAATAGACAGTGTAAAGGGCGTGCCCTGACTGCTGCCATTTTCATTGGCAGGCACCATTAAGGGTAAATTTAAAGACGCCATTTTGGCTTGCGTCATGGGCAGACAAATAATGCCGCTGCAATAGCGCATCATGAAATTAATGATATCCGCTGTGACGTATTCAGCGGGAAAAATTAAATCACCTTCGTTTTCGCGATGCGGGTTATCAGTTAAAATGATCATTTTGCCTTGTTTTAAATCGGCAATCGCGGTTTGAATGCGTTGTTGATAAGGCTGCATGCTCAGTTTACTCCTAATAATTTTTCAGCGTATTTGCTCATGATGTCAACTTCAAGGTTCACTTTGCTGCCAGCGCGATATTGGCTTGCGATGGTGACATGTTGTGTGTGAGGAATTAAGGCCACTGTAAATCCCTTGCTATCTGTTTCAATAATCGTGATGCTCATGCCATCAATGGTGATAAAACCTTTATTGACGATATATTTCATGAGTGATTGAGGGGCGAGAACACGCACTAATTGTGCATTTGTTCCTTCTGAATGGATATCGGTGATCTCACCCATATCATCAATGTGACCTTGTACATAGTGACCTCCGAAGCGTCCATTGGCGGGAAGTGCGCGCTCCAGATTAACGCGTGCGCCTGTGGTGAGTGATGCCAGATTGGTGAGGCGTAATGTTTCTGGTACCACGGTAACCTCAAAATGGTTTTGATTGAATGCGGTGACTGTCAAGCAGGCGCCGTTAATCGAGACACTATCCCCTATGCGTAAATCATCAAACGCAAGAGATGGTAAAATGGTTAAGCGTAAACAAGAAGCTTGCGCTTCAATGTGATGCAATATGCCTGTGCACTCTACAATGCCGCTAAACATGAGGTGTCTCCATCGTTGCTGAAATATGATAGTCGTTTCCAAGTGCTTCGCAATTTATAATTTGAACGGGTTGTTTCGCCGCGTGAGACCCGATAATAACAGGTGATAAATACACTTGAATTTGATTGACCAGATTAGCTTTAAAAAAACTATTCAGTAACGTTCTGCCGCCTTCTACTAATAAACTGGAAATTTCACGTTTCCCAAGTGCCTTTAATAAACTGCGTAAGCAAACTTGGCCATCAGAATTTTTTGGCAAGAGCAGCATGTCAGCATGCGGGGTTTGCGCGTCTGGATTGGTGGTCGCAAGAATGGTTTTGCCAGGCAGACTGTTATTAAGTAATTTTAAGTGCGAGGGCAGAAGACCCTCTGTGGAGACAACAATGCGTAGTGGGTGTTTGACATTCTTTTGATGTCGTACCGTTAATCGTGGATTATCAGTTAATAATGTTTTAGCCCCAATTAAAATGGCATCAGAGCGGTGACGCAGGTCATGCGTGTGCTTGGCGGCCTTTGAGCCAGACAGTTGACGTGAGTCATTTGTGTT
>Ga0155640_1140_pt1 | contig 19131 bp, 21 predicted proteins | sample RifCSPhighO2_12_FD_107297 | JGI IMG/M metagenome (GOLD analysis project Ga0155640, IMG submission 107297) | Gammaproteobacteria bacterium RIFCSPHIGHO2_12_FULL_45_9 | reverse complement strand
GTCTGCGGGTGGTGTATTGTTGTTTAAAGGCAACAAATCACAGCCTAAGCCTGCCATGGGAGGCTTGGTAGAGGCAGCCCGAGGAATGTCACTTCCCTAACTTTCCCTTAACTTTCCTCAGGTAATATAAACCCATACGGTATTTCCCGCGTTCGTAAGAGGTGGCTACTGGTGCTGAATCGACATCATTATACCCCAGAAGCGATTAAGAGAGAAGTATTTCATAGTAAAAACATCAAGTTACCCTTGGTTCTCGCTGAACTATGGAAGCAGCAGTGGCGCTTTCCAGAGGGGGGTGATGAACAGCAAATTTTCTACGATTTAACTCGACAAACGAAGGTCAGCGGTGAAACCTATCAGCGGGTACAAGAGGCGGTTGGGATTAGCATTGAGGAAATGGCAGATATTCAGCTCTTTACTGTAAGCAAGCTAGGTTGTGTAGATAGTGAAGAAGCTCAGTCCGTTTTTTTAGCGTTAAGTCGATGTTGGAATCAGAAAATACTATCTGTCATGAAAGATTGCCTTTGTGAGGCTTTGTTAGATTCTCGTTGGTTTTTCGATATGGATTATGAAGCCAATATTACTCGCGATGCGAAGACTGGCACACTCTATATTGAGGCAACGCTATCTGGAATAAAAGTGGGTAGAAGTGCTGATGCAGCTGAGATGACTATTGTACTGCCCGGCACGATTCACTCTCGGTTTCAATTAACAGCGGCTGATAGAGTTGCTGGCGAGAAGTTCCAACTGGATTTTATTCATCTGTCTAATGGGTTGCTGCGTGATTTATGTTTTATCTCTGACTTAGATTGTACACAGTTGGCTGAATTGGCAGAGGAAGCAAAGCGAGAGGAACATTATTACCAATGCATTTCAGCATTAACCGCGGTGCTAGAGGATGGAAGCTTAGATACAGAGTTGCGGCAGCTGGGACAAAATGCATTAGCGGAAGTGCGTAAGCTAGAGCAACAAGCACTGGTTAATTGGATAAAGCTAGCAGAGATTATTCATTCCACCACTTTACTACTCGAAGATACAGCTGATCCTGCTTGTTTAGAGCAGTACCTACAATTGGCGCAAGAGTGCCTTGGCAAATATTCCATGAGAAAGCTAGTGATAGGTGCGATGCTGGCGTTAGCAGGTGCTGTGGTTATTGTGAGCTCGGTATCTTCTTTGGCCCCGGCTTGGTTAGCTGAGTTGAAACTTTCTTTCGGTGAGTCGTTGTTGGGGCGGGTGGTTGCTTGGGGGTCGGGGACGATCTCGGCTTTGGGTGGTGGTATCTTGCTTTTTAAAGGCAAGCAATCTCAGCCGGTCGCAGTGATGGGCCAGTTGTCGGCTGCTAAGCAGAGGCAATGGTCGATGGCGGCGTAATTTATATTTATGTGGTGTCGCTGCGCGAGGTGACAAGGATATAGGGGAATTCAATAGCAGCAATATTAAATATAAAGTACAATAACTACACAAAAAATACGGAGTAGGTTGTTTATGTTAAGCCGAGAGTTAATCAGTCATCACCCTTCTTTGCAAGCATTGCAGGCGCGTAATGGGTATTCCGCTACAGTGAAAGACCAGGCTTTAGCTGCTGTGGAGTTATGGTCAGCCATTAAAGCTAAAAACGTGATGGTGAAGGGCCAGTACTGCGGTATGCCCTCTGTTGCAGATTTACAATTTAGGTACCCTAGTGCAGGGGCTGATGTACGATTATTTTATAGCGATCAGCTTGGTAGAGCATCCGATCGTGCCCAATCTTTTTCTCCGCGACAAGAGTTACCCAAGTATTGGAGCAAGGAATTGACCACGGTTTTTGACAGGTTCCCAGATCATTTGACTGTTCGGGGTTACAACCATAATAGTTTTAAGAAACAAGTGAATGTCGATATCGATTCAGCGGGAGTTATCTATGTTGAGACGACGCTATCGGATATCAAAATAGGTAAGCAAGGTTTTTCACAGATTGCTCTTCCAGGTACTTTGTATTATCGCTTTAAGTTAACACCTGAAGATGCGTTGCGTGGTCAGGGCCTGCGGTTGGATAAGATAGTTGCTTCTAATCTGTTACTTGAGGATTTATATTTTTCCGGCAAAAAATACTCGTGGAATGACCGATCTTCATTGGCAATTGCCATTGAGTATATGCAGGAGGAGGAAGAAGCGATGCGTGCTTTTGCGGCGAGTGCTAGGCCGAAGCGATAGTGGGAATATAAATCAACTGTACCACATTGTCGTCCGGATCGGCGCAGTAAAAACTGCGGGTGCCATCGCGGTGGTCTTTGGGAACAGCCTTGATAGTCACTTGCTGGGCGCAGAGAAATTGATGCCATTGATCAACGTCTTCACGTTGCTGTAGGAAAAATCCAATGTGGTCTAGGTGTTGATGCGGGGCGGGAGTGAACCCCTCTGGCGCGCGGTGTAATGCTAAATTATCGTTGCCCGAAGAAAGATACAAGTTGTCGGCGTCTGGTTGCCAGACAATATGCATGCCTAATAATTCTGTGTAAAAGTAGGTGCATGCTTCGAAGTTTTTAGCAAATAAAGCGACATGATGAAGGCCGCTGGTTGGATTGGGTTTCTGCATAATTTACTTCAACTCTTCTCGTATTTCTGTGATAGCTTTTTTGTAATCTGACTGGGTAAAAATAGCGGATCCGGCTACAAAAAAATCCGCACCTGCTTGCGCTATCTGGCGAATATTGTCTTTCTTAACTCCTCCATCGACCGCTAGCCGAATTTTTTTGCCACTAGCATCAATGAGTTGTCTGGCTTTAGCAATTTTTTCCAAGGCAGCGGGAATAAATGCCTGACCGCCAAATCCTGGGTTCACTGACATAATTAAAATAATGTCTACTTTATCGAGTAAATATTCTAAGCAATGCAGCGTTGTTCCCGGATTGATAGCCAGACCTGCTTGGCAGTGATGGTTGCGAATTAACGCTAAACTTCGATCAATATGCTCGGATGCTTCGGGATGAATCGTAATATGGCTAGCGCCTGCGTTAGCAAAGTCAGTAATCAGCCTATCGACGGGTTGTGTCATGAGATGGACGTCAATGGGCGCTTGAATTCCATACTTACGCAGCGCTGCACAGACCAGTGGACCGACGGTAAGATTGGGCACGTAATGATTGTCCATGACATCTAAATGGAGCATATCTGCGCCTGCTGCCAGGACGTGGCTAGCTTCTTCGCCAAGACGGGCAAAGTCTGCAGATAATAATGAAGGGGCAATCAAGTATGGGCGCATGGTATTCATAGTACACAAAAATGGGGTTAGGGGTAAAGACTGGCTACCTAATACACTCGCGCCTCACCATCTGGCCTAGTCTTGAAACGCTTGTATTGCCAGATGTATTGTTCTGGTTTTTCTCGTATCGCTTTTTCCAGTGCGGCATTAAGCTGGGTCGCATCTTGTACCCAATTTGCAGAGGGAAAATTTTCTAGTGCGGGAGAAAAGCGCAGCTCATACCCACTATTATCATCACGTCGATAAATACATATTGGCACCACCAGCGCACCTGTTTTGTGAGTGATGCGCGAGACGGCAGTTAATGAGGCAGTCTGAATGCCAAAGAAGGGGGCAAAGACACTACGTTGCTTGCCGCCATCAACATCATAGGCATACCACACTGGCTGATTGTTCTGTAGTGCATCCAGCAGGCGGCGCATTTTATTACGAGGAATATAGTGAATGTTATAACGGGTACGAAAGCGTGTATGAATAAAAGCAATAATGGGCTTTTTGTGCGGGCGATACATAGCAGTTAATTGATATTGCATAGAGGCGAGGCGCCCAATCATTTCTAGGCACGTAGAATGTGGGCTAAGTAAGATGACGCCTTTATTTTTCGCTAGCGCTGCCTCAACATATTCAATGCCAGAGATATGTAGTAGAGACTGTAGTCTCGAATCCGATAGCCACCACGCCATCGCGGTTTCTACTATACCTATGCCTAAAGAGTCGAAATTCTTTTTTACTAATTCATGTTGTTGTTCAGAGGTTAGCTTGGAAAAACACAGGCGGATATTTATTTCGGTTATATCTTTTAATTTGCTCGGGAAAAGATAGAGACAGCGTCCTAAGCTTTTACCTATGCTGAGCTGGATGCGATAGGGTAATTGGGTAATAAGCCATAGTACACCTAGGCCCAACCAAATAGGCCAGTAAAGGGGTGAGCATAAGCGGAGCCTTTCTTTTAGTGCAGTCATGGGCGATACTTTATTCCTAGGATGCTTATTCTATGACAAATAAACGCTGTATTCACTGTTATGTCACTGGCCATGTGCAAGGCGTCTGGTTTCGAGCCAGCACCAAAGAGCAGGCGCTAAAACTTGGCTTAACTGGCTGGGCTTGTAATTTACCAGATGGTCGCGTGGAAGTCATGGCGAGTGGTGAACAAGCCCAGCTTGCTGAGCTACAGCGCTGGTTGCAGCAGGGCCCACCGTTAGCTCGAGTGTTTCATGTCTCAAGCACGGAATTACCTTGGCAAGAGTTTGCTGACTTTTCTGTGAAGTAGTTTATATAACCTCAATCATTTCAAAATCATCTTTAGTTGCATTGCATTCTGGACATTGCCAAGTGATAGGCACCTCTTCCCAACGCGTACCCGGGGCGATGCCATCTTCTGGCCAGCCTTTGGCTTCATCATAGATAAAGCCGCAGAGTAAACATATATAACGCTTGTAACTCATGAGTATTTTCCTCATAACTACCATTATGCTATAAATGGACAATTTTATGGCCGTTATTATAAAACAGGACAAAACAAGTATGAACCATTCTGAGAAGTTATTTTCCAAAGCGCAACGTTTTATTCCTGGTGGGGTCAATTCACCAGTGCGGGCTTTTCGTGGGGTAGGGGGTACGCCATTATTTATTCGTTCGGCTAAAGGCGCGTATGTGACTGATGTAGATGGGAAAAGCTATATAGACTATGTGGGTTCATGGGGGCCAATGATTGCTGGTCATACCCATCCCGCGGTGTTGAAAGCAGTGAAAAAGGCGTTGAAGAATGGTTTGAGCTTTGGGGCGCCAACTGAGTTAGAGGTAAAACTAGCGGCTAAAGTATGTCAGCTGCTTCCCTCGATGGAATTGGTGCGCTTTGTTAACTCAGGAACGGAAACGGTGATGAGCGCGATTAGGTTGGCGCGTGGATATACCTGCAGGCAGAAAATCATTAAATTTTCTGGTTGTTATCATGGCCATACAGATGCCATGTTAGTGGCAGCAGGCTCAGGTGGATTAACCTTTGGTATACCTAATTCGGCCGGTGTTCCGGAAAGCGTCGCGCAGCATACTTTAGTTGCTGAGTATAATCGTTTAGAAACAGTACAAGCATTATTTGAAAAATTTGGTGATGACATAGCGGCAGTCATAGTCGAGCCGGTGGCAGGCAATATGAATTGTGTGTTGCCAATGGCAGGTTTTTTACCAGGCTTGCGTAAGTTATGTGATACCTATGGCAGTGTGTTGATTTTTGATGAAGTCATTACGGGTTTTCGAGTTGCACTAGGGGGTGCCCAAGCTTATTACAATGTGAAGCCTGATATTACCGTGTTAGGTAAAATTATAGGTGGTGGTTTTCCGGCCGGGGCATTTGGTGGTAAGAGAGATATAATGGAATGTATCGCACCTTTAGGCCCGGTATACCAAGCAGGGACTTTATCTGGTAACCCCATTGCCATGGCTGCTGGATTAGCTACGTTGGCTTTAGTAGCTGAGCCAGGATTTTATCCAAGGTTAGAGGCAAAATTGCAAATGTTAATCGATGGTTTGCGAGAGCGTGCTCAGCGATTTGGCTTGCCTTTTCTCGCAACGCAAGTCGGGGGTATCTTTGGTCTTTACTTTACACAATTAGAAAAAATAGAAACAGACGCAGATGTAAAGAAGTCAGAAGTGGCCTTATTTAAACGCTTTTTCCATGGTATGCTGAGTGAGGGTGTTTATCTTGCTCCTTCTGCTTTTGAATCAGGCTTTATTTCTTCTGCTCATGGCGATGAAGAAATAAATAAAACGTTACAAGCAGCAGAGACAGTATTTGGGGAGTTAGTGACTGAAGGGTGAGGAACTCTTTAAATTATACGAGGCGAGGCGATGGAAAGGATTCTAGCAGGCGGCACAGGGTTTATTGGCCAGTACTTAGTTCGTGAGTGGCTAGCACAAGGTAAGCAAGTTGCTGTTATCGGTCGCTCTAAAGAAAAGATACAAAAACTATTTCAAGGCCAAGTTCGTGCTTTGGAATGGAGTGAATTAACTGCAGATACTTTTCGTCAGGCTGAAGTGGTGATTAATCTTGCTGGGGCTGGGATTGGTGAGCAGCGCTGGACAGAAAAACGTAAAACGGAGCTCGTGGATAGCCGTACGAAAACGACGACAATGCTTGCTACCCTTTTAGCGCAATTGGGGAAAGAGGCTCCGCGCTGGTTTAATGCCAGTGCGGCAAGTATTTATGGGTTGCAATCTGCTTTTTCTGGATTGCCATCCCGTTTTGATGGAGCGGTGGGTATCGATAAAGATATTGTGGCTCCTGATTTTTTGTCCTATATAGCCAGAGAGTGGGAGCAGGCTGCGAAACCAGCGATAAACAAAGGGGTGCACGTTGTTTTCCTGCGTTTCGGCGTAGTCTTAGCAAAAGACGGTGGCGCTTTACCCCATATGGTAAGGCCATTTTATTACTTTTTAGGCGGACCGATAGGCACAGGCAACCAGCCTTTTTGTTGGGTAACGTTGCCAGATGTGGCGGCCGTGATTGATTTTCTTTTAGCGCACCCAGAGATGTCTGGTCCGGTGGATGTGGTTGCTCCTGGTTGTGTGCCGCAGCGTGAATTTGCCGAGATAGTTGGAGAAGTTTTGCATCGCCCGACTGCTGTGCCTATGCCAGGTTTTTTGTTGAAGCTGCTATTCGGAGAGATGGCGCAGGAGTTGTTGCTGCAAGGCCAGTATGTTTACCCCAAGCGGTTAATTGATATGGGGTTTAAGTTTTTTTATCCTGAGCTTAAACCCGCGTTACAATTGATTCTTAAACCATCCCAAAAGGCTTAACTACGGCCAAGATCACCATGGCGGCTAGAAAAGCGATGGGAATTTCATTGAGAATGCGATAAAACACATGGCCATGTTGGTTTTTGTTCTGTTTGAAGCGGCTTAATAAATAGCCTAAGTAGATATGAAAGAGAACCAAGAGTATTGCCAGTGTTAATTTGATGTGTAGCCACTGCATATGCATGTACGCTGGATCTAGATGTATCATCCAAAGGCCAAATAGAATGGTGAAAATGGCGCCAGGAGTAGCGATGCCATAGTATAGTTTTCTTTCCATAATTTTGAATCTAGCGTTGCTAATCTCATCGGTACTCATGGCGTGATAAACAAATAGACGTGGCAGGTAGAATAAGCCGCTAAACCAGGTGACCATGAAAATGAGATGAAACGATTTTATCCAAAGCATGAGAGTGGTTCCTTAAGAAATTTGGTGAAGTATAGGCTATTTGCTCACAGATCTCAAAATTTCAGGTATAATGAGCCTATAACCAACCGGGGTAATGCAAGATGATGCAAGATCCATTAGTTTTTACCGACAATGCCGCAGCTAAAGTATGGGAATTGATCCGAGAAGAAGGCAACACCAACTTGAAGCTCCGTGTTTATGTGACGGGTGGCGGTTGCTCGGGATTTCAATATGGCTTTACTTTTGATGAGGTTATTCAGCCTGATGATACAGTCATTGCCAAAGCGGTCCAGGTAAAAATTAAAGAGGGTGAAGACGAGAGCGATGAGGGTGGTGAGGGCGTCGGTTCAGTGCAGCTACTAGTGGACCCTTTAAGCTTTCAGTATCTTGTCGGCGCTGAGATTGATTACCAAGAAGACGTTGAAGGCGAGCAGTTTATTATCCGTAATCCGAATGCAAAAACCACTTGTGGCTGTGGGTCATCGTTTACTGCTTAAATAAAATCAAAATTCACCTGAGAGGGACGCTTACATGTTTTTGCGTCAAATCGTTAGTTCTTGTTGTATTGTTATCTGTCTTTTCATATTAAGCACCGTCTGTGCTGCGCATGTACCCGCTGTTTGCAACAACATTGAGCCAGGATACTATCTTTTTTCTTATTTTAAAGGCAATGGTGAGGATGGTATTCATTTGGCATTTAGCTTAGACGCTAAACATTTTTATGCTTTTAACCAAGGCCAATCCATATTTCCATCTGATGCCACTATTGGGCAAGGCATTATTCGTGACCCTGTGTCGGCACGTGCACCTGATGGCACTTACCATATAGTTTGGTCAACAGGGTGGACTTCGCCAGTCATTGGTTACGCGTCCACGCGCGATTTTATTCACTGGACTAACCAGGGGGAGCATAAACAGCAGAGAGCAATTACGCTTTATCCTCAGCTAGATCAAGCAAAAGTGAATGTTTGGGCGCCGTCCTTGTTCTTTGATGAAGTGAAAAATCAGTTTATTATTTTATGGGCGTATTTCGAACCCGGGCAAGATAAACGTTTGCATTATAGTACGACCACTGATTTTTCTGAGGTTTCAGATGCGTATCCCTATTTTAACCCGGGATATACGGTGATTGATGGGGTGTTAGTGGATGCTGGTTTAGAAGCCGGCCACAAGTATGTCATCATCTATAAAGATGAACGTGCAGTAGAAAAACATTTGGATGTTGCGCGTTTGCCAGCATTATATCCTGCAGTTGGCGGCATCTTTCATGCTAAAACACCAGGGATTGAGCTGCAGGGGATTGAGCGTGCTATTGCAATGAATGAGGGGCCGACAGTGCTTAAGGTGGCTCTGCAGTCTACTGCTGCGCCAGCATGGATTGTCTACTATGATCACTACTTTAGTGCAAATGGGCCACTACAGCATTATGGTGCTTACCTGACGACAGATTTTAAACGATTTGACAAGGTCACGAGTTGTCTGCGATTTCCTGATCATCCTCGTCATGGCGGCGTAGTGAAGACGGATTGTAAAATTATTAATGCTTTATGGGATCGTTATCCACCAGAGCGAGCGGCTGATTTGCCACCTCGTCCGGTGTGTGGGTAAGCTAGCCCAAGTTCACTTCACCTCGGCAACCTGCAGTAACGCGACGCCATGTGCTGGGACAAGGGTTTGATATTGTTTCATCATGGTGCCAAGCTCCTTGTGTGCCCAAGTATCTCGTACTTTCACCTGGTTTTTATAGCCAAGTTCACTGAACGAAATCGAAATTTCCATTGGTGTGGCCGTGAGGTTAAACAGCCCAACCGCTTGCGAGCCATCAGCTAATGGCCGTGCCCATATTTCCATCGTGTCATTCGCGCGCACACGGTCGCCTTGTTTCCCGGCCTTGTCCTGATCTATAGCGATCACTTCAGGATTCATTAGGAGGGAGATCGTATCTGGTGTCATGTTGGTAAGATCATTGCCAGTTAATAGTGGTGCGGCCAATAAGGCCCAGAGGCTAATGTGCGTACGATATTCTTCTGTGGTCATGCCGCCATTGCCTACTTCTAGCATGTCTGGGTCATTCCAGTGCCCTGGTGCGGCATATTTTGCTAATCCTGCTTGCCCAAACCCAATATCCGTCATTCGCTTATAATTATCTTCAATGTCGCCAGTGGTTCGCCACAAATTACCCCCTACGGCAGCACCCCATTGCCACACATCATCGATGCCATATTGGCAGAGGCTAAAGAGAATCGGGCGACCCGTTGTTTGTAGGGCATGATGCATTTTGGAATAGGCGTTGCGCATTAATTGACGCGCTTCTTCATCACTGTCTGCATTGATCATAATTTCATAGAAGCTACAAAGATCATATTTTAAGTAATCAATACCCCATTCAGCGTAGGTTTTTGCATCTTGCTCTTCATGGCCATAACTTCCTGCATAGCCTCCACATGTTTTTGGTCCTGGAGAAGAATAAATACCCAGTTTTAGCCCTTTGCTGTGCACGTAATCAGCCAGTGCCTTCATATCAGGGAATTGACTGTTTGGATGGATTACGCCATTGGCATCGCGCTCACCTTCCCAAGCATCATCAATATTAACATAGAGATAGCCAGCATCACGCAAGCCGCTGCTAACAAGTGCGTCAGCTTGTGCTCTTATTGTCGCATCATCAATATGTAAGCCGAAGTGATTCCAGCTACTCCAGCCCATGGGTGGTGTTTCAGCCAGCTTGGCAAATGTGCTTAGGGATATTCCTGATAGGGCGACTGCAAGTGCAATTTTTTTTAGCATAATGGGTTCCTTGGGCAATGAGGTCATTAGCATAGCAAATGTGATGTAATTAGTATAAATCTCTCCCCTTGCATATCTGATTACTCTTAATCTATTCTCATTAATACTTTTTTAAAGTTTAATCTAATGGCCTATATGGAGTTTAATAATGAAAATAACCAAACTGATTGCTCTCGGTGCGATTATTGCAAGTACCACACCAATATTTACCTACGCAATGGATGTGGTGATTTCGAATAAAACGGAAACCCATGGCACTGGCAAGTTTGAGAATGGACTGTGCCCATGTTCTTCCGTGTTCGGTGGTGTTGCGGCGCCTAATGGATCGATTACGTTGCCAGATGCAGCGGTAAAGTTATTTTGCATGCCCGGGAAGAATTGCTTTGCAAAATTATACGTAACGAAAGATTGTTCTGGTGCAGCTATTGCTAGAGTGACTATGCACCGTGATGCAGGTGTGTTAAGTATTGAGAATTTGGATGCGGAGCATTATGTTGTATCAGGTAGTGCTGGAAACGTTGAGATAAATCCAGCCGCGCATGGATTGCTAGGTTGGCTTAAATCTTGGTTTTAGTTTTGCTGCGATAGCATGCACTCTAGCTTTGTCATTACGAGGCAACACTGTCATTGCGACCCCGAGCAATGACAGTGTTGCCTCGCAAAGTATTTACCAACCAGTAGGTTTTTTGCTGGACTGTTTTTGCAATATTGCGTCAGTCCATTGTTTAGCGCTTTCTAGTGCACTGATAGATCTCAATTGTTGAGTGTCTGTTGTCGCGGGCTTGTGCGTAGAAAAGTAGGTAAGCGCCGTGCTTAGGCGAAGCATTTGATCCTGAGTAACGCCTGGGGGAATGGCCTCTTTTAGGCAGAGGCTTCGTAGATTATCTTCGTTTGATCGCAATCCAAGAAAGAGTTTGGTTTCGGCAGTTTTTGTTCTACCAGCTGCATGTTCTCTCATCCAAGTTTCTAATAATTTGAGCAGTTCCTCCATTAGATCTGATGGCTTTTTTTCTGTTGTTGTAAACAGCTGTTGCTTTGCTGGTGGGGCAACTGCAATGACTGCGGCCACGATGGGTGGTGTTGGTGGCGGTGTAGGCGGTCCCACGAAATTATCACTTGAAACGCTGCTATATCTGCTACTTCTCCCACTATCACTCAATGACGGGTATGAGTGAGTATCAGCCTCAGTGACTCGGGTAATCGTCGAGGCTAAAGATGGTGGCGGCGCTATTGTCTCTGGGTAATCATCAGCTTGCTGTAGCTGCGGCTTTGTAATAGCCAAGCATAATTGATCGAACAGTTTACTCTCTTGCTCACTACCTAGGCCATAGAAGAAATCTTCTGCAGCCCTTTCAATAGCCCATTCATGAGTTCCCTCTTTTGCACCGCCTGTATGTCGGAGATATTGTTCGCCAAGATAATGCCGAGTGATCCATCGGCCAAATACAGTAGCAACATTAACATCATCATCGCGGTGGGGATTCATGCCGCGCACACCTCCAGATTGTGGCTCGAGCAAAAATCCTCTCTGGGGGATGAGTGGGTGGATGAAGTTATGTATACACATAGTTAACTTATCCCTATTTTGTGCTAAATGAAGCTTTTCAGCTAACCGCCGCTTTTCTTGTTCTGTTGGGCGAGATCCTCCCACCAGGTTGGTTTTCTTTTCTGCCAATAGCGGTGTGGGTTGATAATACCGTAGTCTTTCGAGTCGTGTTCTGCTCACTAGCAACTGAAATGACGCATCTATCTGCTCGCGGGCTTCCATACCTGCCATCTGATTAATCAAGCCGTGAATGGTAGCGTCTAATTTCTTATCTCTATGACTACCAAACTTCACTCCATGGAATACAATGGTATTTAGAATTTCATCAAATATTGCTTGAGCTTTCATACTATTTAATGGGTAAACACCGACTGGCTCCAGCACGCCCAGAACGCACAGTTCCACTCTTCTAGCCAGCGCAGCCCCATCCACTCGGCAATTTTCTGGCAAAGGATATTCGTCAGCTAGGCCTAGTATTTTACTTATCATGCGTAGATTCGTGGTTCGTTCAGCCTTCCTCGCTTGCTCCTCGAATTGGCGGACGAGCTCCGCTTGTTCACGGGTGAGTTTCGCCATATTCCCTCCGTTTTGCAGTAACCCCGATAAGTTAACTATAGCTTATGGCGATGGCTTCTGCTCAGCGCTCGCCAATCTTATATTTTCACACGACAATTCATCCTACCAGCGCGGCGGGGGAAATGATGGTGGCGGTGGCGGCGGTGCTCTATCATACCCCTGATCCCTATCTGATGTTCTATCAGGTGGAAACAGGGAGATTGCGGCTACAGATCCCATGGTTACTGCTGTATGTAGCTGAGCAAATATTCTATGAGCAGTTGTTTGCTGCAAGCTATCCCATACTTCTTGCTGTTCACTCGTATTTAGCTGTGGCCACAGAAGTAGACTGACGGCGACGGCGGTTTGCTGAGTGTATGGGTTTTTGAGAGCGAGTAATGTAGCTGCTTTCAATGTATCACGTTGAGCGGCATTGAATTCTGCACCTATTGTCCGGCTTGTTTCAAGCGCAGCTATTCGAGTATAGACGTCGTCACTCTGCAGTCCATCTACTGTTAGGCTGATGATGCGCTGGCGTAGTTCCGCATGCTGTGTTGATAGTTTTGGTAATAGGGCTCCGCCAGTTCGTAATGCAGTATTGCTTAGTAGTGTACCCTTAGCTTCCAGAAGAGGGCCAATAACAGCACTGACCTGCATACATTCAGCCGGTGTTAATTGCGATGCGATTTCTCTGCACGTTTGTAGTGCGGATATTTGTCTGGTAGAGCTTGGCTGTGTCGCATTATCTAACGTTATTCTTAATGCAAATGCTTTCTGTTCAGGCGTAAGATATTGCCACATTGAACCACAAACTTGCTGTGCGGTGTTATCTAGCTCTGGATCTCTTAGGTATTGGCATAGCCTTTTCATTGTTGCTAGTAATTGCTTAGAAGTAAAATACGGACACATGCCTTGGCATGCATGCAGTGCCGTTTTAAGATTCTGCTCTCGGTCGCTAACAAATAATTCATTGATAATTTGTGCTAACTTTTCCCGTTCGCCAGTGCTTAGCTGTAACGAGATGGTAGTGATATCTCTTCCAGATGCCGCTTCGCCCCGGGCAAACTCAGCAGTGAGAGTAACAAGGGGCACACTGGGTGGCATACCCAGCCGTCTCGACAGTTCGTCCAGCAAGATCCGTAGTAGTCTGCTGTCCTCTTGTCCGATGAGTAGCAGTTGTTTTAGTGCAGAGTCAAATCGCGAGCTGTCTTGTTCTTGTTGGGGGGCTTGCTTGATGGCGGCTGCTTCTATCTGCATTATTACCATGAGTGCTCGCATACGCAACTCTATGCTGCTCGTAGGTTGCTGTGCAATGTCAGCAAGAACGGTTAGCCAGTCGTGATATAAATCTAAGTCGCCGGAGAGGCTTACACCTGCTCTGAGTAGATTTAGTTGTGCTGCTTGAAAAGCTGGATTGCGATAGAGTGTGTCCAGGGCGACTGGTCGTAGTTGCTTGCATGTAACGGCTAGCGCTAACAAATCCTTGAGTTGTAAAAACTGCAAGATACTTCCTAATATCTCCACAGGTAGATCTAGTAAGGCAACTAGACTTTGCGAGGGTTGTGTCTGCGTCATGGGTTATCTGCCTCTGTTGACAACGTATATTCTACGAGTATAGCCTGAAGATTATAAAAATTTTGACTGTATTTTTGCCAAGATAATAAGTAGTCTACTTTGTTATGAATAAAAGTTTTATAAAAATGCTACAGGGCTATCAATTATTTAGAAAGAAATATGCTCTTAGTGATAAATCAGTCATGGAATATCTTTCTCATTATGGCCAGCAACCACAAATTATGGTTGTTGCTTGCTGTGATTCACGAGTCGACCCCGCGTTGATACTTCAGTGTGATCCAGGCGATTTGTTTGTTGTACGTAATGTGGCGAATATTATACCCCCTTACGAAAAGGATGAAGCTCACCATGGTACTAGTGCTGCTTTAGAATTTGGAGTGCGTTTCTTAGAGGTTAAACATCTAATTTTATTTGGGCATAGCCAATGCAGTGGAATTCAAGCACTATCAAATAGTAACGATTTAAATAAAAATGATTTTATAACAAACTGGGTTTCTTTGATAAAAACACATACTTTTAACCCGCATGATACCGATGATTGTGCAAAGTTAGCGCTTAATCAATCTTATCAGAATTGCCTGACTTTTCCATGGATTAATGACAAAGTGATTCACAAGAAGTTGATTATTCATTTGTGGTTTTTTGATATCAAAATGGGCCAAATTTTCACCTACTCGGATACAAAAAAAGAATACCGACCACTAGATGCGGGTGATTAAACTAGGGGTGTGTTGACAATTCGCAGCTGTCATGTACGGAGGCATTTCGATGAGGTAGTAAAATAGCACTTGACCCCCTTACCGGGTAAGAGATTTTGCGGCAGACACTGAATCAAGGGCAGACACGACTTCTTCGCCGGTTAAATCAGTCACCTCAGCTCCACAGCTCGAAGAATTGGCGGTGGGTGTTAAAATGATAAAACCATCTGGATTAGTGCTAATAGTATATCCTGCTTTAATTGCAATGCTGATTTCTTTCGCATAAGCGGAGTAGGTGTAGCTAAATTTCCGGAAAATATAGTCTGGTTGTAACTCAGATAATAAAACAAAACTTCGGCCTTTATGAATTTGCGCTAAGATCCAAATTCGGTTGACATCCCAGTTGTGATTTTCCCAGGGCGTGTATTCCCTGCACTCATTCATAAAAAATTCGCCGCATTCGAACTTAGTTTTCTTATCGAACGTTTTATCACGTAGCTTATATAAGATAGCTGGATTCAAACTTTTGGATGAGCAAGTTTTATTATACAGGTACCAGGCAGTGTTATAATACTGCGCGTTAGAAAACATAAAAGCGCAGGCAACTGTGAAAGATACCTTTGAAGTATAAGGCGGTTTTTCTGAGGTACCTAATGCAGAGTGCGCGCATTTGCTTACCTTTCGCAAGGATAACTTAGTATGATTATCTAAATAAGGATTTAGAATTGATATAATTTCTCGGGTATTCAAAATAACCTCCCATGGTTCTATTGGCAACTTATGATTGCTATTTATTTGAGAGACTCAACGGCATTTGGAACCGATTACCATTAATTGTAAATACGATTAATCGATAGCTCTTTCCAGGTAACCTCTGAAAATGTTCAGAAGATAAGGTGATTGCTGCTTTGGCACTTAACGGTGCAACCAATCCATATTGACCGGTATGCACACGATTATAGGCATATTCATTCTGAATTTTATCATTGGACAATAGACTTAATGTGTCTGCATTCCACGCTGATACTATTTGGTTTTTATCATTGAGCAATTCAATACGAATAATATTCGATGGTGTTGCAGGTGTGCCGCCATCGACATACAAGGTCAAGGTAATGGAACCATCGCGCTTCAACACACCATGACTTAAGGTGATATGATGTTTCCCGGCGCTCACAGGTCCCAAGTGATAAGGCGTGAAAATAGATCCGCGATAATGATTATAAGTAAATAAGGTAAATACAATAGTTAATGCTAAAAGACATAAAGCCATTTTTTTGAATTTATTAAATGCCAACGGCCCGCTTGTAAGCAACCGAAACCATCGACGCGTTACTAACCATGGATATTTTTTCATAAGGAGATTATCAATCGAGTAAATCGATGCGCCCGATAATACTAGCGTAAAACTCATAGCTAATGTCGCTGCCGCCATTGTCCATTCATCCATACACGTTGCGCCTTGCCAGCCAAAAGCTAACATAAGTACCACGCTAATTAGCATGGTTGTTATTCCAGCTAATCGGGTAAAACAACCTAATATAAGACACAGTCCACTGACAAGTTCAAGAAGGCTGAATATAAGTACACTGGCGTAGAGCAAATCAAAATGCAGGAGGATAAAACTAATGATGTGATCAACACCTAAAATTGCACCAGGCATTGCACTTTGTAGTTTATTTGCCATCCATTGATGAGCATGGGGATCCAATTTTGAAGGATCATAAATAAAACGCCGAGAGCCACCACCCCAAAAAATCCATCCTTGAACAAATCGTATTGGGAGTAATGCAAGACCCGCTATTTTCCATCCCTCTTGATGTTCACTCATGCACTATTCTCCTATCGTCTTACCAAACAACAAGAGGCTATCTCTGTAAAATCTATCTTATTCAAATAATTTAACATATTTATTAAATAAGAAAACTCTATTCCGCTTAAATCCAGTGGTTTCTCGTAATATTTCTAATTTTACAAAATCCTCTATCAATCTTAATGCTGTTGATAAATTAATTGAAAATGCTTCTGCAACATCTTGACCATCAGTAATTGGTTTACTGTATAGATAATATAAAAAGTCTTTAGCCAGTTTTGTTTTCTTGCCTAAAGAAAGAATGCTAACTTCATATTCCTGCCTTAATGAGATAATTGATCTAAAGGTCTGAATTGAATTTTCAGAAGTTTGCCGTACCCCTTCCAGAAAAAATTTAACCCATTGGGTCAAATCATTATGCGTCCGTACTCGCGTCAAATTATCATAATAAAGCCCTTTATGTTTTTCAAAAAAGTCAGACAAGTAGAGGGTTGGTCTTGCTAATAGACCCTTGCTTACTAAATAGAGGGTGATAAGCAACCGTCCTATTCTGCCATTCCCGTCGGAAAAGGGGTGAATAGTTTCAAACTGATAATGTGCTATTGCGATTCTAATTAGGTGAGGAACGGGGAAAGTTTCATCATTAAGGAATCGCTCTAGGTCAGCCATAAGGTCCAGCACATTCTCTTGATGAGGTGGAATGAATACAGCGTCGTTAATGGATGCGCCTCCAATCCAATTTTGACTATGCCGAAACTCACCAGGGTGTTTATGCTTGCCACGGACTCCTTGTAGTAAGATTTTATGTGTATCCTTTAAGAGCCTGCTAGAAACAGGTAGCTTTTCAAGAGCAGCTACGGCTTCGTTCATTGCTTTAACGTAATGCTGTACTTCTTCCCAATCATCACGTTTTTCGGGGTCTATGTACTCAATTTTCTGCAAAGCCTCCTCGATATTGGTCTGCGTCCCTTCAATTCGGCTACTTGAAGTTGCCTCTTTGTTTACGTGCATTTTAATGAAAAAGTCGATATCGGGGATTAACTGTGAAAACGCATTAAGCTCGCCTAGTTTATTATCTGCCTGGCTTAATAATAAGCTTAAGCTGCTATCACTGATAAGCCATTCATGGTTAATAAAAGCAGGCATAAAACTGTGATATTGGTACTGTTGCTTATATGTGCCTGCTTTAAAGTCTTTGAAATCCATAAACTCTCCTGTTCTGCAATTATAGTTAATTATAATTGTACAAATATATAATAATGCAATTATAGATAAATTCAACATTAAATATATTAAAAAATGCAATTAATATGAATTTTATTGTTAGAATTGATTGATTTCGCAATTAAAATAATCTTTAATTGTAAATCGTTTTGGTTCTGAAGGGGAATGTTCAAAGGTTTACAGTTAGCCTTTTAAGCAAAGCTAGCTTATCTGCCTTTTTTTTCAACCGATAGGGAAGAGGGGTCAAGTGCTAACATTGACTATGTTGACGCGCAACTATCAAGCTTAGTTGGTTGACGTGTTTAATAAATGTTTCATCGGTTTGCGCCATCTTATTACATCTCGAAAGAACAGGAGCAATACTAGCTGGCTGTAACTTATCAAAATGACTAGCAATTTCTGTATGAGTAAGATAACTCACACGTCTAAGCAAGTAGATAACAAGTAACTTAGCCAAATTTTTCTTGCCTTGTTGTGACTCTGTTATTTCATTTTTTGTCATACTGAAATATTCGCTAATACAGTTAAAAATTCTATCTGCTGTAGGAAGGATTATTGTTCTGTTCACGTCAGTTGCAACTGCGCAAACATATTTTTTATCTAAATTGTTAAGGTGGCTAGCAATAAAAATCTCGCTACCTAGGATAGATGCCAGCTGTTTTCTACCATAAAAATTTTTTATTTCTTGATCAATTCCTTGAGAAGTAAATAGTAAATAGCTCTCTCGTGAATTTCTTCCGTGTATTTGATTGAGTATGACACCACACTGCAGCCAGGATGGCCTGCTCTCTAGGTTCAAATAGGCCAAATAACTAGACCATTTATAATGATGCGGTTCGTTGCAGATTTTAGCAGCCACTGGGTTCAGGTGGATGTAACGACTAACAAGTAAAAGATAACTATTTTCCTCAACTATAATTGCTTTATAGCGACCCCGAAACAAGGGTCCATCTCTCTTTACAGAATGATTGTAGCGCTGGGTATAAACCCCATCCAAATGCCGCATACATCTACTTAAATTAGCAAGCGGAGTGCGAACCAATATATGATAATGATTAGTCATCAAGCAATAAGCATGAATTTCTAAATTATACTGCTTGGTTGTATCTTCTAATAACGATAAAAATAACTCACGATGGGAGTCTGAGCTAAAGATTGTTTGATGGTTGATACCGCGATTCATCACATGATACCAAGCGTTTTCATATTCGATTCTTAATGGGCGCGGCATGATCATCCTTATATTTACAAAGTAAAAATTCTATAGAGAGAGCAATGTGTCTGATAAATTGCGGAAAATAATGAGGATAATCGGTGATGAAAGTTAGAAAAATGAATTATTGATTACGGAGGGGTAGTATACAAAATAACATGCTCAATGTTAGCACTTGACCCTCTTGCTTCTATCATTCCCTAATCCTTGATGCGGCCTTTCATGATTATAGAATTCAAAGTAATCCTTCAGTCCTTGTCGGACATCCTTAACAGTTT
>Ga0155640_1137_pt1 | contig 19736 bp, 18 predicted proteins | sample RifCSPhighO2_12_FD_107297 | JGI IMG/M metagenome (GOLD analysis project Ga0155640, IMG submission 107297) | Gammaproteobacteria bacterium RIFCSPHIGHO2_12_FULL_45_9 | reverse complement strand
ATTGAGGATATCGTGTTTCAGATTCAAGTGGATCATCCCCCACGACAACCACCGCGGGTATACTACCTGGCTTAATATCCATGTGGTGATGAAGCACATTATAATCGTAACGTGTACCATGCAAATAATTAATCAAGGTGCTTTTACCCGCACCGGTAACACCAAAAATAAATGCTAATTGCTGGCACGACAACGGTATTTCTTGCTTCCGATACGGGGTCGCAGCGCGTATCATTTTGCCTAATTGGGGTAAAGAAAAAGGAATACCCGCTTCCTTCAAATCAGCTTCCCAGGTACTGTGGTTCTGATGCAATACATTGATATCCGTGATATCAACTGTTACTTCCGGCATTTTTTTCTCCTCATTAACGCCCAACACGGGGCACTGCATTATCCGCTGTAGCTGGATCTACAGGCGGCGGCGCTAATGCTTGCTCTGCAACGCGCACAGGAGATTGCATCACCTGCCATAGACTGCAAACGATCAGCGCCGTCATCATGAGTGACAAGCACGCATATACAGAAGGGAGTATTGCAGAAGGGATTCCTTCTGATAGGGTAGTACAGATTGTATCAAACAGGAATGCTGCCCCAAAACCCAGAGCTACGTTCTGCCCCTGTTTGAACGATAGTCCTACTGCCAATATGATCAGACAAATAAAAAATTGCAGTTCTGATTGATGTTGGCTCAACTCATCCAGAATGCTAGAAAACCAGTCTACTATCTGAAGAATACGCGTCAGGATTTTGTTAACAAGCTCTAAAAGAAACTGGGTTCCCGAAATGAACTTACCAACTAGCTTGAGGAGCTCGTAAATAGTCGTGAATGTCAACTTGATATAATGAATACTTGTACCAATTAGCGTTCCAACGGAATTAAGGTTGTACATCTTTATCGCTCCTAAGCTGATGCTGATCTCTATCGACTTAGGATACAGACATAACCTTAAGAGCTAAAATTAAGGAAACATTATCTTCTGATGTGTCAACACTTGCCTGACCCATTGCAAGCTCATCGATTAGAATGTAGTGGGGCAGTATTTAACAACATAGCGCATCATGGTCAGCGTTGTCCATGCCCCTTCCTATAATAGACCGTCAACTCATTAATATAGCTAAAGCAGTGCGAGGTACATCATGAATACTCAGCATAACGATTCTCGTTTACGAACACCTTCTGTGTTTTCTGAAACACGTCATCCCATACTGCCACTCTGTCGTGGAGAGGCTGTATCTATTGAAAAACTCTCTGTCATGTCACCAAGAGTATTGCGGATGAGCTGTATTCACAATCTGAATGCCTTAGAGCTTGTAGCTGGTTGTCCTGAATTGTTCGAGAAACTCTCGGCAGACGATTTAAAATTAATTGCGGCACAAGGTGCGGAACAATGCGATTTTTTACTGACGACCGATCGAGTCAACAATGATCCAAACTTAAAACCTATACTTGAACAAACGCAAATATTGCTACATACACATTACCTTGGAAAAACCTGGTAGTGTAAACGCCTCACCGTGAAAATAGGCAAGCTGACGAGCTTCCAAATCGGTCATCTAGATTACCACTTTTCCCTATAATCGGTCATATAGATTACCGGTTTAACCTAAAATCGGTAATCTATATGACCAGTTTGGTGGCGCAATGATTGAGACGATCAAGAGAATAATCTTATATTTTCAATAAGATACGCTCAATACAGGTATTGAACGCCACTTGCAAATCACAGCCGTGCCTGGAAAAACAACAGTCTGTATGGGCGTGCGTCGTGGTGGAAAATCCACCTATAATAAAGAGGGGCTAACCACACTGTTTTTGAATCGCCGACTCAGTCTCCTTGCTGAGCAGCATCGCTTCATCTGCAACACCTTTTTGAGATAAGGCCAGGTTATGTTGTAATGTGGCATCATTTGCAGATAAGGCCAAACCCTTGTGGTAACAGGTAGCGGCTAGCATGTGTTTTCCCGCCCGATCTAACAAAACACCCACATCATTATAGGCCGCAACGGCGCGTGGATTTTCGCGCAAGGCAGTCATAAACGATTGAGCAGCTTTTTCAGTGTCACCGACAGTGGCATACAAACGCCCAACAGCTAATAACCACTCGATTTCATGCGGCGATACTTGTAATGCCGCTTCATACGCTTCCATAGCAGCGCCTATTTCCTTCACTTCCCCATACACACGGCCCTCTCCTGCCAAGGGGGCGGCCATGTTGGGACGTAGGCTATGTGCTTCTTGATAGGCTTTTAATGCCACACCATAATTTTTAGTTTTTTCTGCAAGAACCGCAACTCGCATAGAGACAACATAAGGATCAGCATGACGCTGCTCTGCCGTTGCCGGCATTTGCGAACTCGGCGGTGTGCCAGGTACCACTGATAATGTTTTCTGAGAGGTAGAACACGCACTCAACATACCGACCAACGCAACGCCTACCCAACGCCCATATTGATGCATAAAACCTCCCACCATACTATCTTCCTTATTCCCCTCTCCCACCAGTGGGAGAGGGTGGCCGCAGGCCGGGTGAGGGAGCCCTGTTTTTGTCACGACACCCCGAATAATATTTGCAATGTTAACACAAGCACGGGGCCTAAGGTGACAATAAACAAAACGGGCAGAATACACACAACCAAGGGGATACTCATATAAACGCCTGCTTTAGCCCCATCAATTTCGAGTTGGCGAGTGCGTGTCATAAATAGCAAACGTCGTTGCAAAATTAATTGTTCAATCACATGCACACCACCTGATGTTTCTGCAGACTGCAGTAAATGTCCAAAATGCATTGCTTCATCACAGCCTGCGCGCGTGACCAATCGATTCCACGCTTCTTCACGATTACCCAGCAACCGCAGTTCTTGCCGTGTAATCCACAACTCTTGCAACATCTTAAAATGATACGGCGCCAACATCAGCATCACACGATCAAATGCGCGCTCAATGGGATACCCTGCTTCTAAATAGACAATTAAAATACTGAGCACAGAAATCACTTCTTTACGTATGGCACGCTCATATTTGCGTTGTGTAGCACGCAATAACATCAAGGGAATGAGCACCCCAGCATACACAGGAAAAACGGTAATAATAATATGTGTAGGGGAATGCAACCCTTGCATAATAAAATGATAGAAGAAATAGGCGGAACTTAATGCGCCTCCCATGCCTAAAAACCCGACGAATATCCACCAAAAACGATGTAAAGAGGGGGAATACCAACCCGCTTTTGAGAAACTCGCCTGCACCCACGTACGCACTTTGGGAGATAAACTGGCAATCTCTACAAGCACACACAACATCAAGCCTGCTAACACACTAAATAAGATTCCTAGACCCAGCATTATTTGTCCACCTTAGCCATTTGATAGATAATGGTTAACCCTAAGATATACAACACCAATGCAATCAACAATAAAATATGTCCTACTTTCGTTTGAAATAACAACTGAATAAATAATTTTTGTGTTGACGCAAAAAAAGCAAGAATGAACAATGGAATAATACCTACCACAATGGTAGACATACGCGCCTCTGCTGTTAACGCTTTTATTTTTAATTGCAATGCACGCTGTTCTCGTAAAACCTCAGACACATACTGTAAAGAACGAATGGTATCTGATCCCGTTTCCTCATGCATCACCAAGACAGTTGCAAAAAAGTCAAACTCAAATAACTTATCAGGTTTCGCAGCCTTTTGAATGGCATGTGCAGGCGTCATACCAGCTGTCATATGCTCCTCTGCCTTCTTGAAAAATTTCTTAATGGGATCCTTCAAACGCTTGGCTAACGAATGCACTGTTTCTGACAAAGAAGTCTCTGCAGATAAAGCCTGCACAATCAGATCGATCGTATTGGGCAATTGTTCGATCAGCTTTTGTTGACGCTTACTTTCCGTCAGGCTGCGTTGTAATAACACGACCAGCAGAATACCCGCCACCACAAAAAATAAATTCCAAAACGAAACAGAAAATCCAATCGCAACCAGATAAAAAATAGGTAATACAATCAGAGCAGATAACATCCATAACTGCTGCTTCAGCAATTTATGGATACGCGCCCATTCTTGTAAGACAGACTCTGCAGAAGTTTGCCGTTCCTGCAAAGAAATCACGTCCTCCAATGCGAGATAGGCTTTTGCCACACGACGCTGGCGAACCCAAGCTAACGTAAGACGAAAAAAACCAATAAAGACCCAACAAAAGAAAAAACCCATCAACATCAAAGAAGGGCCCGCATTATTCATTGAAGAATGCCTCCCACAATTTACCGGCTTTCTCATAGCGATGGAAACGTTCTTGCAAATACGGGCTCATTCTTTCAGGATAGATTTCTGTCACATACGTTTCTTTCTCTTTATCGTAGTGATACAAATACAAGGGTTCAAAAATCAATTGCCCATTCTCTACATGCCGCACTTCATGAATTGCCACCACATGCCGCGTACCATCATGAAAACGCGCTAATTCTACCAACCAATGGAGTGAACTTTCAATTTGATGCATCACAAAATCAGGTGAATAAGGAAATCCTGTCATGGCCACCAAATTCGCCAAACGCATTGGCACGTCATCAATATGGCTTGCATGCAAAGTGGCAAGCGAACCATCAAAGCCTGTATTCATCGCTTGAAACATATCCAACACTTCATCCCCTCGGATTTCACCCACGAGCAAACGATCTGGCCGCATACGCAAAGCATTTTTCAACAAATCACGCTGAGTAACCGCGCCTTTTCCTTCTAAATTGGAGATGCGAGTTTCTAATCGAACCGCATGTTTACCTGATAAATCGACTTCTGCTGTATCCTCAATCACAATAATACGTTCATTGTCATCCACTTCGCGCAGTAAACTATTTAACAAAGTGGTTTTACCGCACCCAGCCCCACCATAAAAAATAATATTCAGTTTGGCGAATAAACCGACCAACAACAATTGCTTTACCGATTTATTCATGAATTTCTTTTTCACCAGTTGATCCAGTGTAAAGCGTGTATGCGGGAATTTACGAATCGAGACAATGGGCGTAGAACTTAACGGAGGAATGACCACATTAATACGGCTACCATCTGCCAATCGTGCATCAACCGTTGGCTTAGCAGAATCAATGCGGCGACCTGCATGTGACAACATACGCACAATCAAACTCATCAAGTGATTTTGATCACGGAATTTAACATCTGTTTTAGACAACATCCCATTGCGATCAACAAACACCTCATCAGGGCCATTGATCAAGATGTCTGTAATTTTTTCATCTGACATCACACCATGAATCGGACCAAAACCCAGCAATTCCTGACGCAATAGCTCCTTCAACGCCTCTAGTGCTGTGGCATCAATGGATAAATCGAGTTTACTTAAAATATCTTGAATAACGCCTTTCAGGTATTCTGAAAATTCTGCCTCTTTCATTTGCATAGCAGAATCAGGAATCAGTGCGGCCTGTAGGAAAGGATGTACCTGATCCCAAATCCGTTGCACAGAGGGTGCATCAACTGTTTCAGCCACTGGAACCTCCACTGCTGCTACTGTTACCACTACCGCCACCACTACCGCCAGCACCCCCAATCGTTGTGCCGGACATAAAGAGGTTATTCGCGGTCACAGCACCACTCGCCCCCTGAATACCATCTTGTGCTTCTAAGGCAGGTGATTTACCTTCTTCTTGTGCGATCACAGCATCACTCAACGGCTTCACGGGATACGCTTGATTGCGATGGGGTAAATGCGCAAAATCACGGGGATCCGCTGCCATCAACCCTAGGTTACGCGTATTGGAACACCCCCAGTTATGCGAAGGCTGGATACTGCCATCCTCTCCAATGACTTGTGGACACACAGGCGGTTCTGCCACCCACCCCGATGCGGTATGCACAGCCTGGATGCGATAGGCATTTTCTTGTGGTTGCTGCGGCACAATTTCATTATTGTAGAGGCAGCCACTGAGTGCGATTCCCATCCCTAAGATGATCAGGTATTGTCGAACTCGCCAGGATTCGTTCTGCATCATACCGCTACTCCAATCATTACTCCATGATATAACTATTCGGCACCAGATGGTTATACGCTGTTCGATCCAGTGCTTTTAGGGAAATGCCATCTAGCGGTGTTGCCAAGGGTTGATCAGAAGGTTTCACCAAATAAGGGGTGACAATAATCACCAATTCAGTTTTATTCTCTGTATAATTATGCGACTTAAATAATTGCCCTAATACAGGAATATCTCCCAAGCCGGGAATTTTACGGATGACATCTCGAATATTATTTTGTAACAACCCCGCAATCTCGAAACTTTGCCCACTGTGTTGTTGAATGGTTGTTTCTGCAGTACGGGTTGTCAAAGAAGGCACGAGAAAGCCGGATAATTCCACCTGATTTTCGGTCGATAATTGACTCACCTGAGTACGTACTTTCAGATTAATTAAATCACCTTCAATTAAAGTGGGCACAAATTCTAAAAAGACACCAAACTTTTTGTATTCAACGGTCGTCGAACCTGAAATATTCCCCTGCGGCACTAAGATTGGAAACTCACCTCCTGCTAAAAAGGTAGCCTTACTACCGGACATCGCCGTTAAATTGGGTTCTGCCAAGACAGTCAATAATTGATTTTGATCCATCGCATCAATCAGCGCATTAATATTCCAAGTAGCCGATCCAATGCCTGTTGTGGTAGTCGCACCCGCTGCACCCGCTGCCATCTGGGCTGCCGTACCAATGCCCATGGTGCTGGCCGCAAAAATCCCAAAACTACCAGACTGATATAATGCTGACCAATCGTTTAATCCCAACCAATGGCTAATATCTCGCTCGAGTTCAACCACTTTTACTTGCAAATAGATTTGAGCGGGTTTTGAAATACGCATAAAATTCAATACCTTGCCACCACCCCCGCCACTACCGCCTTGATTAGTCATCGTATTTTGTGCCAAGGCTTCAATGTGCGCCGCCACGTCTGGCGATGAGACTTCTCCCGTCAACATCACATTATTGGAAGCCGTAGAAACCACCTGAATGTTTTCATGTGGCGCAATTTGTGAAATCGCCTCCTTTAATTCATCCACATCATTCACGACATGAATCGGGGTCTTCATTTCCACGATGCCATGCAGATCCACAACATATAATGTAGTCGTCCCTACTTTCTTAGCAGAAATATAAATAATGTTACTGTTGTTCGTTGTAAGATCTGCCACACTGGGATCTGCCAAAAAAATCGTGCGATTCGCTACCATCGTATGAATGGTTTGACCGTGACTCACCGAAATGGTTAAACCATCCGCATAACAGAGACAACAGAATCCCAGTAAGATGCAACCCCAGATACGTCTCACCATAATGCTACTCCAAAGGCTGTTGTATCGTGGTTGCACCACGAATAATCGTCACCGATTGGCCACTGCCAACACCCGGCAAGCCACTGACCATTTGTGTATCAGTCGGCCCAACCCCTGTCATCATTTTACCGCTTACACTGCGCAAACTCAGCGAGATCTGGCCGATCTGCGTCGCCACTGCAATCATCTGTACTTGTTGAGGCGCTACTTCTAACACAGCCCATTGGCCGCTGTTACCACCAAACCCAGACAACAATCCACCACCCCCTCCCCCGGCTTTCGGATAGACATCTAATACCAAGACATTATGTAATAACGTACGACTAATATATTGTGCAATACCGCTCGAAGGAGGTTGCAACCCACCCCCCAGCACACCACCGCCACCCCCCACACCCACATTACCCGGCGGAGTAAGCCCTAAGCCATTTCCAGTCGGTGTGAACGTCAGAACCACATCAACACGAACGCCTGGTTGGATCAAATTGGTATTCGCAGCGCCAGCCTGTAATGGCACAGAAATAGCGCGCATCCCAGGATCTAGCACATTCGCATATTCAGCCCCACTCGTAACAGGAATCACCGAATCACGCGTAATGGGTTGATTCGGTTTGATGGGCTGCAGCACAATGGCTTCATTCCAGTTCGTTAACTGTGAAGTAGCCTCTGTAATATATTGCGTTGTCGGCATAGAATTCGGGACCGTTTGCCAAGTCAACGTGCCCGTTTCTAAACGGCCACCCCGCGCAACAGCAACCGTACTGACTAAGACTTGATGCTCACGCGATAAACGCCAAGCACCCAATTTTTGCAATGCAACTGCGGCAACTAATAAAAAGATAGCGGCTAAAACAAGTAGTGCAATCCATTGAGTACGTTGCATATGGCGATCCTTGCCCAACAAAACATCTTTGTCAATGCTACACGCTTTTTTAAACGATGTATACCACTATGCGCAACAACTATACACCGCGCGCAAATCTAAAGAACGTGCAGCGCGAACATCATCCAAGCGTTGCACAGGACATTGATGGGGCGCTTCTTTTAATAAAGCAGGATCGGTGTGTATTTCATCCCAAATCGATTGCATAGCCGCAATAAAATGATCCAATGTTTGGGGTGATTCTGTTTCAGTCGGCTCAATCAACAAACACTCAGGGACAACCAAGGGAAAATAAATGGTGGGCGCATAAAAACCATAATCCAATAAACGTTTCGCAACATCTAACGCTGTTACACCAGTCGCATCCGTGACCGGTTTTAATGTAATAATAAATTCATGTGTAGCACGGCGCATAGGAAAGGCTAATGTATACCCGATTTTTTGCAATGCATCCGCCATATATTGTGCGTTCAATGTTGCATACATTCCTACCCGCTGCATACCATGACACCCTAACATACGGGCATACACAAAAGCGCGCAATAATACCCCTGCATTACCCGCAAACGCAGATAACCGCCCAATGGTGTGTGGACATTCTTTTTCTGTCTGCCACCTATAATGATCTTGCTGCCGTGTCACCCGCGGTACGGGCAAAAATGGCGCTAGTTTTGCATTAGCGGCCACCGGTCCCGCACCCGGGCCTCCACCCCCATGCGGTGTTGCAAACGTTTTATGCAAATTTAAATGCACTACATCAAAGCCCATATCACCGGGACGCACACGTCCCAAAATCGCATTCAAGTTAGCGCCATCGTAATATAATAGCCCACCCGCTTGATGTACGATTTCCGCCACCTGTTGAATATTGCGCTCAAATACACCAAAAGTGGAAGGATTCGTCAACATGATGCCCGCTGTTTTAGGCCCCACCAAACGCGCCAACGCCACTAAGTCAATATCTCCATCCGGTGTTGCAGGCACTTCACGTACTGTAAATCCCGCTGCTGCTGCAGAAGCCGGGTTCGTGCCATGCGCTGCTTCAGGTACTAACATGTCAGTGCGTTCCACATCTTGACGCGCTGCATGGTAGGCACGAATCATCATCACACCTGCCCATTCCCCTTGTGCACCGGCCATTGGACTTAATGCCACTGCTGCCATCCCCGTGACCGCCTGCAACATTTCTTGCAAATCATACAAAACAGATAACCATCCTTGACTCAATTCCGCCGGTAATAGCGGATGATGCGCTGCAAATCCAGGCAGGCTCGCAATGGCATGCGCAATCCGTGGATTATATTTCATGGTGCACGAACCCAACGGATAGAAGTTCGTATCAATACTGTAATTCAGTTCCGATAACCGGGTGTAATGACGCACCACATCTAATTCTGACACAGCAGGCAAAGGGGGTAGGGCATTACGACGCACATGTTGAGGCAACTCGTCACACACTGATAAATCCACTTCATACTGAATACCCCGCCGACCCGGCACAGATAAATCAAACAATAATGACTCAGACATGGGCGACCTCCAATGCGCGTGTTAACGCTTGACCATAACGTGCAATGGCTTCTACTGTTTTTGTTTCTGTCAAACACACTAACACCATCTGTGATAATTCAGGATAATAATCTCCCAGCGGCAAACCCGGCATAATGCCTTCTGCCTGCATTGCACGTACGACAGCCGTAACTGAACCGTCTATGCGAATCACACATTCATGAAAATGTGCGCCCACAAAAGCCTCTGAAACACCCGGGATTGTTTTTAACATCGCGAGAAAATCGCGCATGCGTGCATAGCAACTGGCTGCTACTTCTTGTAAGCCCTGAGGGCCTAATAAGGCTAAATAGAGCGTTGCTGCAACCACCATCAACCCTTGATTCGTGCAAATATTCGAAGTGGCTTTTGCACGCCGAATATGCTGCTCGCGCGCTTGCAAGGTTAACACAAACCCGGGCTTGCCGCTACGATCTTGTGTACGCCCCACCAAACGACCCGGCATTTGACGCACATGCTGTTGCCACGTCGTTAAAAAACCTAAATAAGGCCCCCCAAACGAAACTGGCAATCCTAATGGTTGCGCATCACCACACGCAATATCTGCACCCGTATCACCCCACTGACCGGGTGGTTTTAAGATACCCAGCGTTAATGGATTCACCACCGCAATCATACACGCATCGGTCGTATGCACCCAATTCGTGATTTCATCCATCGCTTCTAACTGACCAAAAAAATTCGGCTGCGGGAGTACACACGCCAGTAACCGACTCTCTTCAATCGCTGGCAAGCCCGTCAGCAATACCGTCCCGGTCTTCGCATCATGCGGCCATTCTACACACTGGAAACCCCGTGCAGATAATAAAGTACGTAATACCGCCCGATAATGCGGATGCAGAGAAGTGGGTACCAAGATGGTATCTCGCTCTGCTGCATGACGCACGCGCGCCGCCATCAAAACAGCCTCAGCAACCGCACTTGCCCCATCATATAATGAAGCATTTGACACATCATGCCCCATTAAATTAGCCATGAGGGTCTGATATTCATAAATCAGTTGCAATGTACCTTGGCTTGCTTCCGCTTGATACGGCGTATAGGCTGTGTAAAACTCCCCTCGTGATAACAATTGCGCGATAGCCGCCGGCTGATAATGCGGGTAAGCCCCAGCCCCTAAAAAACAGAGGGGGATCTCTGACTGCACCCGGGCAGAAAGCGCTTGCCACACAGCCAATTCCGTCTGCCCCGCTGGCAACACAGTGGATAAATCCACCGTAGGCAAACTGGCAGGAATTTCTGCAAAAACAGCATTCACGTCAGGCAATGACAAAGACGATAACAGACGTTCACAGTCTGTCGCAGTATGTGGTACAAAAGGCATCTGAGCTTCCCTTAAGGGTGAATCAATGTGGCGTAAGTTGTTGCGTCCATGAGCTCTGTTGCCCCATTACTCACGGGATGCAACCGAAACAACCACCCCTCACCGTAGGGGTCTCGATTCAATAATCCCGGATCTTGCGATAACTGCTCGTTCACCGCCAGCACATCGCCTGTCAACGGGGCATACACATCCGCTGCGGCTTTAACCGATTCCAACACGGCTGCAGCCCCACCTACCACATAATGTTTACCCACGCGCGGCAATTCTACGAATACCACATCACCCAACTGGCTTTGCGCATAATCTGTCACTCCCACCGTGACAGTCCCATCCCTTTCTGTCCGCACCCACTCATGACTCGTACTGTATTGTAACTCTTCTGGAATTGTTTGATTCATCCTATTAATACTCCATCCCTATCTTGTAATGACGTTCGTCATTATAGGCATCCCTGCCTCCCGTGACAATCATGTAGATTTTATGTTAGTCTGTGGGCTCACAACGGGGGCCTATAGCTCAGTCGGTTAGAGCAGGGGACTCATAATCCCTTGGTCCTAGGTTCGAGTCCTAGTGGGCCCACCAGAAAAGCAGAATACTCAAAGACACAAACGGACACCTTCCCCACAAATGCCTCTCACATCAGCCTGATATGATGCTTTAAGAGCAAATCATTCCACTGGATGAGAAAAATCATGTTCGGCGCCAAACTGATCAACAAAATCTTGCATAGAAACTCCATGAGGGATGCTCAAATACCCCCAACATCTGATGATCTATACACCGTATTTTGCCAAACAGAAACGTGGCATGCGCCAGAAGCGCCTTCTCTCACGCTCATTGCAGCACCCCAAAGCCCGGGGTCGGCACATCCCACACAACCACAAGTACTGGCTTGTTTGGAATACTATCGAGCAGAACAATTAGTGGGAACCGCAACACAAAATGCAACTCGACAAAATAGCCTGCGCGTACACTATCTCTATATCACACAGGCTCCTATCCTGAATGGCAAACCCCAAACCATAGAAGACTTTTTTACGAACCTAGACGCTCAATATATCGGCTGTTTAGCCTTATCACGCGAAAGCTCGCCTAATAAGGCTCAGTATGTATGTGCGCGTGTCATACATTGGGCTCACAGTCACCACTATTCAGTCTTTGAATTCACCAGTCAGCAGGGCGCAGACCACAACAACCTTCCCCAGCGAGAATTTTACCGCTTGTTTGATGCCCATACACCGAAAACCGATCTGTGGGCACAGTCTACTTTTCAATGCGAACCCCTGCCTGTGGTAGCAATGCAAACAACAAGCCGCACAGAAGATCCTGCAGTCACGCGCATCACAGATAAAATAACGCAACTCTCACAAACCGGTAACCCACGCATAGCCATCTCAGACCTCATCCCCGGTGGCGAGGCTTTTAAACGCAAGATCACCAAACAACACGGTATGCACATTGTGTCCGCTACTTCCTCACTGGCTGAACAAGCCTTCGCAATGAGTGTACATGCAGAAGCTGCTGCGAAGCTTGAGCTTGAAAACCCCACTATTACACATGGGGCGATCAGTGTGAGCGGCTTGAGCTTATTGCTAGAAAGTATAGAAACCGTGAACATTATTCGCAATTGCGTCAGAGAAAAACGTTGCGTGACAGCAGATGAAGGACTCTCTCTCCTCAGCACATCAGCCAGCGGGATGTCATGTGGTGCCAATATTGCCGCCGAAATACGAATAGCCCTAGAACAATCAACTCAGACCGTTAATACCATTGCAAGCGCAGGAGGTATCACTGTCTCTGGCATTACCGTGCTGACCAACTTGCTTCGCCTCTATAAAACCAGAAAAACCAATCACCGCATGGCTGCTTGCTTAATCGTCGTAGATGCCATGCTGGAACAACAACTCATCCAAGCAAAAGAAGCACAACACCTACCTGCAATAATTAATCTGTTGTCTGGTATACGATATATAGTTGCATGGCTAAAGAATAAATACCGCCGCTATCACAATGGACTGATCAGTACGCTAGCACACTCCAGTGTGGGCTTAGCACTGGGCATTACAGGATTAGTCACATCAGCCGCTACCGCAGGCATCACAGGTGCAGTTGCCTTAGGGATTGGCCTGACGTACCTGGGCACAACCGCTACTATCGCCACCATCAGAGCACGACAAGTGAAGCATGTCGCATTTGAAACTTACAAAGCCGGTATCGAACGCAAGAGAAACGAGTTATCTGATGCCGAATACAGCCAAGAGCGAACGCTATGGGATTTGGCGCGCAGATTACATCCCTGGCGACATTGGACAACGGGGGTCACCATTGGGGACTATATGCGCGTCAAAATAGCGCATTTCATTGTTCAGGCCCACAACCCCTGCCAACCCTTACAAATCAAAGAATTGGGCGAATTACTGGCTGAAGCAACGGGTTATGAGCCCAGAGCCTGCAAAGACGAGACAACACAAATACTCACTTTGGCAAACTCAATCCCCATCCGTGGCTACTAACCCATTGAATAATTGATATTGTTTGTCTGTTGTGCTTTATGGTATAGTGTGAACATGTGTACGCTTCACTATGACCCAATGGCAAGGAGTGCCCTTCATGAATCGCTCTACCCTTTCTGCTTGTATTCTTATCACTGGCCTCAGCTGTGGCCTGACTGCATGCAATAATTACTCACCGGATACTTACCAACCCGGGGAAGCGCAACAAGCCAGTTCAGTGGCACACGGCGTTATCACCTCCATTCGACCGGTCAAAATTGCAGGCAGCAGCGGCGTGGGTACGGTCGCAGGTGCTGTGGCTGGCGGTGCAGCGGGTTCCATGATTGGCGGCAGTACGGCAGTCAATGTCATTGGTGCAGTAGGTGGCGCTGTGGTGGGCGGATTAGTCGGTGGCGCTGTTGAAAAAGGTGTCACTTCAGCCGACGGCGTGCAAATTGTCGTTAAACTCAAGAGCGGACGCACAGTCTCCATTGTACAAGCCCCCACCAATCTACGGGTGGGAGACCATGTGATGGTCATGTTTGGTGAAAAGGCACGTGTCGTATTAGATCAATAGCTTCGATCAATAGCTATTCGTTACTCTCTAAGAAGCTATACAACTTCTCAGCGCGTGTCGGGTGACGCAGCTTACGCAAGGCTTTTGCCTCAATCTGACGAATACGTTCACGCGTTACATCAAATTGCTTACCCACTTCTTCCAGCGTGTGATCCGTATTCATATCAATACCAAAACGCATGCGTAATACCTTCGCCTCTCGCATCGTTAATGTACCCAATACTTCCTGAATCGCTTCACGCAAACCGGCCGCTGTCGCAAAATCAATCGGCGATAACATCGTGGTATCTTCAATAAAATCACCTAAACTGGAATCTTCATCTTCACCAATCGGCGTTTCCATCGAAATGGGCTCTTTCGCAATCTTCATCACCTTACGAATTTTATCTTCCGGCATCTCCATCCGCTTCGCTAATTCTTCCGGTGTAGGCTCTAAACCCGTTTCTTGCATAATCTGACGAGAAATACGATTCAATTTATTAATCGTTTCAATCATGTGAACCGGAATACGAATGGTACGCGCCTGATCTGCGATAGAACGCGTAATCGCCTGACGAATCCACCACGTCGCATAGGTCGAAAACTTATAGCCACGACGATATTCAAACTTATCAACCGCCTTCATAAGGCCAATATTGCCTTCTTGAATTAAATCTAAAAACTGCAATCCGCGATTCGTGTATTTTTTTGCAATAGAAATCACTAAACGCAAATTCGCCTCAATCATCTCTTTCTTAGCACGACGCGATTTAGCCTCACCAATGGCTACCCGACGATTGATTTCTTTAATATCGTGAATCAATAAACCCGTTTGCTCTTCTAATTGCACCAAACGCTTCTGAGCACGCGCTACATCAGCTTCCACTTGCATCAAACGATCAGCCTGCTTAGGATGCGCCTTCACATATTTTGCAAACCAGTCTAAATCAGCCTCATGCTTGGGAAAAGAAGCAATAAAATCCTTACGCAACGTTCCACCCCGATTCACACACGCCATCAAAATAGTGCGCTCCTGCTCACGAATGTCATCTAACAAGCCACGCAAGACGGCAATTTGCGATAAAAATTCTCGTAAAGATAATTTGAACTTCGCATAGTGTTCTGCTAATGCACGCTGCGCCTCTTGCACCAGCGCATTCTTACGCGTTTTATGCTTTTGTTGCAGCGCACGGCTCTCTGCCAATAAACGCGCTAACTCGTTCATATACTGCTGCGTTAAAACAGGATCAGGACCGGTATCACCAAACTCCCCATCAGCACTGTCTTCACTACTCCCCTCACCTTCAGCCACTTCCTCTTCATCTATGACAGCAGCAGCTGCACCACCCGATGCCTCAGGCTCCTCCTCTTCTTCATCTGCCAACGCTTCAATATCACCTTCCGGCAAGGGCGGCATATTGTCAGACGGTTCATCAAAAAAACCCGTCACAATTTCACTGAGACGCCCCGCATGCGATACAATGTGCTCGTACGTCTGCAAAAAGTGATCTAATAACGGCGGATACAACACAATGGTACTCATGACCTGACGAATACCATCTTCAATACGCTTGGCAATCACAATCTCGCCTTCACGCGTCAATAACTCCACACTCCCCATCTCTCGCATATACATACGCACAGGGTCTGCAGAAGTACGCGTTTCTGTTGCCAACGCCACCACAACTTCTTCATTTAACTCATCGGCCGATTCACGACCCTCTAAAAACAACTCCTCCGAATCAGGGGGACCCTCAAAAATCTTAATCCCCATCTCATTCAACATACCAATAATGTTCGCTAGCTGCGCAGGCTCCGCCATATCCGCAGGCAAACAATTTAATAAATCTTCTTGAACCAAATAGCCCTTGGTCTTCGCTTCTTCCAATAAGGCGGTAAAATTCACCTCGGGCGATTCCATCCCCGCAATATGCTGCTGCAGCGAATCTTCTAACGATTCTAGCCCGTCCGTATCGCGATCAGCCTCTTCAAGTGAATCATGTTCAAGGTCATCAGACATACCACTTCCCACACGTAAAAATTGACTTTTTCAGAAACCAGCCATTGTAGCGCTAATTATCCTGACTTACCAGAAATTAACGCCGCAAATTACCCTATAACCGCAACAATTGCTGCAATCGCAAACGCTCTGCTTCCGACAAAGCCTGCTGACGCGCTCGCTCCAGTAACGCATCACGCTCCAACTCCTGCTCGCGCTCCAATAAACGCTGCACAGTCCCCTTATATTCAGCTAACAATCCCTCAGCCGGCGTCCCTAACTCATAAGCACACAACTCAGCCACCACCGCCGCATCCGCAGGCGGCAAGGTTTGTAATAATTCCGCCATCGTTCGTACCTCATGCGATTGAAACCACTGCACCACCTGCCACCACAATGCCGTGTGCGGCTGCGTTAAAGTACCCGCCATGGTCGGATGCAATTCGTGCGCTAACCGCGGCTCATGCAACAATAATGCTAACGCACGCGCCCCTAACCCTAAGGGATCTCGAGACCGCTGCTGCTTATGCCCACTTCCCTCCACGCGTGCAGACACCGCACTCCCTTGCAACAAAGCCTTCACATCATGCACATATAACTTTAACCGCGTCGCTAACGCCTCATACAATAACTCTCGGTATAAGCCCCCCGGCATCGTATTGAATAATTCTGCCGCCCGTTTGGCATAGGCCGCCTTTCCATCTACCGTATCAAGGGTAATTTCTTCTTCTAAATGAGCAAACAAAACATCCGACAAAGGCAAGGCTTGCTTTAAACGTTGCATAAAACCCGCCTTACCAATTCGACGCACCCAAGTATCCGGATCTTCCCCCTGCGGCAAAAACAGAAATCGAAAATGAATACCTTCCCGCATCAAGGGTAAACTTAATTTTAAGGCTTTCCATGCAGCATCACGCCCCGCACGATCGCCATCAAAACAATAAATAATGGTGTCGGTGTATTTTAATAACAGCTGTACATGCCGCGCAGTACACGCCGTTCCCAAGGTTGCGACAGCACAGTGAATCCCAGTTTGATGCAACATCATGACATCCATGTAGCCTTCCACTAAAATTAATTGGGAAGGGCGTCGGCTAACCTGCAAGCTTTCATACAAACCATATAATATTTCCCCTTTGCGAAACAAAGAGGTTTCCGGTGAATTTAAATACTTAGGCTCTTCTGCGCCTAACGTACGCCCACCCCATGCAATCACATCACCCGATACATCTCGAATGGGAAATAATAACAGCCCACGAAAACGATCATAGATAGACTGATCTTTTTTAATCAGCATCCCTTGCTCTATTAACACATCAATGTAGGTTGCCCCTAACGCATCACGCAAGGCATGCCATCCTTCTGGCGCAAACCCTAAACCAAATTGTTTAGCGGTTAAGCCGATCACACCCCGCGATTTTAAATAATGAATGGCTTCGGGATGGGCTTTCAAATTCTCACGATAAAATGCCGCGGCCAGCGCCAATGCTTCAATGGCCCGCTTACGTTGCGTTAACGTTTCCGTATCTTCCGGTGCTTCCGGCAATGCCAAACCGATTAAATTCGCTAACTGCCCCACCGCTTCTCGGAAGGTGCAACGGTCATAAGCCATCAAAAAACCAATGGCATTCCCATGCGCACCACAGCCAAAACAATAATAAAATTGCTTATGGGGAATCACATTAAAGGACGGGGTCTTCTCATCATGGAACGGACACCGCGCGACATATTGCTGGCCACGCTGTGTCAAAGCAATGCGCGGCTCAATCACATGCAGAATATCAACCCGCGATAACACGGTTTGCAGAAAATCTTCAGGGATACGACTCGATGCGAGTGTCATTTCACGCCCTTCCGCTCAGCAATCAGGAATGTGATTGAAGGAATTACGACAACCTGGCTTTCACCAAGGCACTAATGGCTGCCATATCAGCCCGACCTTGTAATTCCGTTTTCAAACAGGCCATGACACGTCCCATATCGGCCGGACCTGCCGCACCCGTATCTGCAACAGCCTTGGCAACTGCAGCCTCAATTTCAGCCTCACTGGCCGCCTGAGGTAAGTATATGTCTAAATAAGCAATTTCAGCGTTTTCTTTTTCCGCTAAATCTAACCGCTGCGCTTCTGTGAATTGCGCCGAAGCTTCCCGACGCTGCTTAATCATCTTCTCCACAATGCGGACTACATCCGCATCCGACAACGTAATGCGCTCATCCACTTCCCGCTGCTTCAACGCCGCCTGCAACATCCGCAAAGTGCCCAAACGCACCGTGTCTTTCGCACGCATGCACGCCTTCACATCTTCCATAATCTGGTCTTTTAACATATAGCCCTGCCCTACTAGTGGCGAACACGCTCACGCATCAAGGTTTCTTGCTCTTTCTGCATTTTCTTAGCATAACGCTTAATCGCCGCCGCTTTCTTACGCTTGCGCTTCGTGGTTGGCTTCTCAAAGTACTCAATTTGACGCAATTTTGTCAAAATACCCGCTTTCTCACACGCGCGCTTGAAACGACGCAATGCAACATCAAACGAAAACGAATTACTATCCGGAATATCTATCATTGGCATGTGAAAGTAAACCCTCTTACCTGTTGTTTAAAAATTGAACGATACGCTGGGGACCGTACAGAGTTTGCCATAGTAGCGGGTTCCCGTTTGGAATGCAACTGCCCGATAGACAAGCGAATTTCCTGATGGTATGGCATAAAATGGCCTATTTAACAGTTTCTTAATATTTTGGGTGTATGATCCGGGTTATTCAGGATGGGGGCTATGCTGCCATCTGTTTAGCAATACCTAATCAATGAGAGAGATCCCATGGGCGCACCCAAAAAAGATTCACTTGGTTTTCCGATTGTACCAGATCACGGCATTGAGCTTCATGCACGGGACAATAAACGCGCATACCAAGAGAGCGTACAAGACGCAAAACGCGATCAACACGCATTACAAGATGCCGCCAAAATCGTCAATCAAGCCGAAAAAATGGGTGGCCAAGCTTACCGAAAAGCCCAAAGTGCGTTGACCGATATTTCCAGCACACTCAACAACCAACTGGACCGCGCTGATGCCGCTGTACACACCTTTCTCAATCGTCCTATGGGCCGAGACACAACTGACGAAGAGAGGGAGTTGGTCAACATGATTCAGGACGAAGTCAGATTTGAGGCAGAGGATGCTGCCAAAACAGCAAACCTGTTCTCCCACGTACCCACAACACCGACTCACGCCATCAAATTCACCCAACAGCCAGCCCCAAGCACATCGCATTCAAAGAGCAAAGATCTCGAAGACGTTGACTCAGAGGATGGGATTGAACTCACAGCATTTAACCTCCATGACGAGGACTCAGAAGTAGACGAGATCATGCAAGAGATACAATCAGAAATCGATGAGCAAAACGAGACAGCAGACAGACTAGCAGGCGATTGGGGTCATCTTGAAGAAGAATATGATGATGCTGCTTTGGAGGCAGAATTAGAACGTTTGCTCGCAGAAGAAGAGCCATACAATACTTCAGCTAAAGCACCCGATGAACCCCTGCGCAAGCAGCAGATCGGAAGAGC
>Ga0155640_1067_pt2 | contig 19741 bp, 20 predicted proteins | sample RifCSPhighO2_12_FD_107297 | JGI IMG/M metagenome (GOLD analysis project Ga0155640, IMG submission 107297) | Gammaproteobacteria bacterium RIFCSPHIGHO2_12_FULL_45_9 | reverse complement strand
TTAGGGTGGGGGGAACCGCGCTATCCATTCTCAAAGAACGCCTCGCTACCCATGATTTCACACAACTCATCGTACTGGATCATACCAAACCTGAATTAAGTATTCCTGTGGTCCACGTCATTGTGCCAGGCATGCGATCGGGTGCATCAACATGACTTTGACGACGCGCAATCCAGGTTGTGTATTCCTCGGGCCAACTTTAGCACTCTCTGCCGCGAAAAAAATACTACCTACCGCTCGTTTCTTCCCACCAATACAATGCGGAGATTTATTGCGCCTTTTGCATGAGCAGCCTGCCTATATTGCGATTATTGATGGAGCATTTGAAACGACGGCAGCGGTTTGGCATAAAGAAATTTTATTGTGTCTAGAAAAAAAGTACCTCGTTTACGGTGCTAGTAGCATGGGTGCTTTACGAGCGGCTGAATTAGCTCAGTACGGCATGGTGGGCGTAGGGAAAATTTATCAGGCGTATCGGGATGGGGAATTAAACGATGATGATGAGGTGGCAGTGTTGCATACGCCTGCGCCGAATTATATTGCGCTGACTGAGTCTATGGTGAATATTCGTGCTACTTTGGCGCAAGCAGTGACTGCTGATATTTTACCCTCGGCGGTGGCTGTTTTGTTAGCGCAATATGCAAAAAGCTTATTCTACAAGCTGCGCACCTGGGACAAGTTACTTGCGTTAGCAGTAGAGCGTGGTATGGATGTTGCTATACTGAATAAACTTTCACATTGGTTAGCTGGTGGCGGACGTGTTGACCATAAGCAAGAGGATGCGGTTGCCTTATTGCGCCACATTCAACATGCAACGATTTCTGCTGATCATGGCGGCATCGAACATTCTTTGTTAGTACCACGCACGGTTTATTTGCGTGCGATGCTGAGGGCTGTCACTTCCGGTGACTCTTTCACCAAAGCGCTAGCTTCTCTGCTTGCCGCCATGGATAGCTTAGCCATCGCAAAGCAGATGCCATTAGGCCATGACGAGCAAACAGTAGAGCCCACTCCATGGCTAGCGCGGCTATGCCGTATTCAAGCGCTATTGCAGATCAACACAAGTTCGCATTGGCCTCAAGACATTACACGGCATTTATCCTATTTTTCTATTCTCTACCACTGGAAAGCAGAACCTAACTCGCCCCAATTTTATTTATTACGGATAATGGCGATGTTATGGTTGGTGTTAGTGAGGGAAATGGTTGAGAGGGATTTAATTCCACAGCAAGCGGTGATAGAACACTATTCTGTGCAATTTCGTCGGCAACATCAGTTATTAACTCAAGCCGCATTGCAGGATTGGTTGGCTAAACATGATTTTAGTTTGGCAGACTATCACCGATTACTGGAATTTTCTGCTTGTTTTTCTTTTCTTATTATCGAAGGTCACTTAGATAGTGTGGGAGTTTTCCATTATCAGGAAGAGGTACCATGGGTGGATGCTGCCGTGCAATTTTTAACAGCCACAGTGCGTGTTGACATTTAATCCGTCCTTGCGACGCGGCAATCCAGGTATAGAAATTTTTCGCGAAGTCTAGCACAAGCACCCTAGTTTGCAAATAACAATAAGTTGACACATTAATCGTCGATTATTTCTTTGTAAAAATTCAATGATTTTTACTTCGCAGCCGTTATGTTTTATTGGTGCCTGGCTATCTGCATTTTACAAGGAAATAAAAATGTCAGCGATGGAACCTTTGATTCGTTTGCTAGATGTAAACGTTGCCTTATTTTCTCAAGAGGAAATTCAGTTGTTAGATGCTTTGTTTTTTTCCTACCTATGCGCTGAACTGAAGGAAACATTTAGGCGATCATATCATGATTATTTTCGATTAATGAAATTTACTCAAGAAAAGGAGGATGCCATGCTTGAAACTAATTTTGCACGTCTGCTGATCCAAGATATTTTATCAACTGAAGAATATACTTTAACAGGTATAGCTTATTACACGAATACGCATGCCGATGTGATCGATGAAGTAATGATTGGCCGTAACACCAGCCCTTCGGCGCTCTTTTTTCGTAAAATTGTCGAATTGCATTGTTCTGTGCGCCGGGATCTCTATCGGTCGATATTAAAGAAAATAACGGTACTTTCACTACAGTGCGAAACGTCTACCTATGATGACGCTTTTCTTCGTGGGGGCTAGTAACATCTCTTTCATGCTTTTGACCTCGGCTTTCAGCGCTGGCTGCGAATAACCTATTTTCATTAGTTACCGATGGAATAGGGTCTTCCATAGGAGCTGTTACACCCCGACGTGCCAGCACACTTGTTGGTATTGGACAATGTTCTCGCAGATCTCGGTATCGATGAGTAGCCTCAGGTAGCCCTGCGAGGGAAGCATTTTGATAGTGAGTGAGTGCAGTAACGTAGCAGCTTGCCACATACTCGAATCGTTGCTGGCTGGCACTCCATTGAGCTTTGCTGATTTCTTGTTGCTTTGCTGCTTCTTCGCTAGGTAGGCCGGGAGCCTGGCTTTGTTGATGGGTGAGCGTGCTCATATCATATAACCTTTTGCTTTCGATCAATAGCTGTTCGAGTTGATCTTTTGCGCGAATGATATTGCGTTCCATAATAATACCCAGGCATAGCTGAGCATAGGGGTCGCTAGCTTTGGCTGCTAATCTACTCATCACAAACTCGTCTGTTGTTGCCCCAGCCAGGAGTAAGGTAACCGCATTGGGTAAGTGGTTTTGCACGGCAAGTTTTAGCGGAGTCAGCGCTGCATAAGAATCATAGCTAACGATACTGTTGCAATCTGCTCCATGGGATAAGAGGTAATTGACGACGTCTTCGTGTTTTTTTATTGTTGCAGCCGTTGATAGCAAAGGGTTATATCCTGCTGCTGCCACTAGGGGGGTATAATCTGCAGTACTAAGTCTATGATTTACGTCGGCTCCGTTATCTATCAGTAGTTTCACACAGTCAAGATGACCTTCTTTAGCGGCTTCAGTTAAAGCGCTATCTAGGGGGACAGGTGTGAGCAGTGCATGTAGTGAGGCTCTGTCCAAATGGGGATGATCTGCTAACTTAATTCTGGGAATGGGAGCTACATAATGCCCATTCAGGTCGATCCCTAGCTCTACGCGATGATCTATCAAGTAGGCCAAAATATCTACACACCCTATTCGAGCTGCTTCTCGTAGGGCAAGTAGCCGCTGATTGCGGTCTATTTTGTTCCAATCTAAACTATTGATGAGCGCGGATGTTTTATTGGGCGCGACTTTATCTAGCTCTATAGCCTTTATCAGTTTATCTGTCTCAGGCATATAGGCGTAGGCCTTAAGTAATTCTAGTTCTTCAGGGCTAGGCGTTTGCACTTCGCCATTGATACTAGGTTGCCTAAATCGATTCGTACTCATGTCTCCCTTGCTCCCCTAAGCGTGCTTTCTGTAAGTATAGACGATATAAACGCCTTGGGATGAGGGTCTAGACTTATTCACACTAGAGATATCCGCCAAGAAAAGCTACAATATTGGGCCAATTCAGTGATGGACCGAGGAGTCTACGTTGCTGCAAAATTATCTGCCTGTATTAATTTTCATGATTATAGGGGTGGGGATAGGCTGTATTGCGCCTATTTTAGGGTATTTATTAAGCCCTAAGTGTCCCAGTCCAGAAAAATTGTCGGCATATGAATGTGGATTTGATGCTTTTGATGATGCGCGCACGCCGTTTGATGTGCGCTTCTACCTAGTTGCTATTTTATTTATCATTTTTGATCTGGAAACTGCTTTTTTAGTGCCGTGGGCGGTTGTATTTCGCCAAGTTGGCTGGTTTGGCATTAGTGCCATGGCGCTCTTTCTCGCCTTGCTGACGGTTGGCTTTATTTATGAGTGGAAGAAAGGGGCGCTCGAATGGGAGTAACCGATTTATTGAAGCCAGGCTTTTATGTCACTAGCCTGGATGATTTATTTGCATGGGCGCGCTCAGGGTCAATGTGGCCCGTGTCATTTGGCTTAGCTTGCTGTGCAGTGGAAATGATGCACGCGGGTGCTTCGCGCTACGATTTGGACCGTTTTGGTGTGATGTTTCGTCCTAGTCCGCGTCAATCCGATGTCATGATTGTTGCAGGCACATTGTGCAATAAAATGGCGCCGGCCTTACGTAAGGTATACGACCAAATGGCGGATCCTAAATGGGTTATTTCCATGGGCTCTTGCGCGAACGGCGGCGGTTATTATCACTACTCCTACTCCGTGGTGCGCGGCTGTGATCGCATTGTGCCGGTAGATATTTATGTGCCTGGCTGTCCCCCTACGGCAGAAGCGCTGATGTATGGGGTGATTCAATTACAGAATAAGATTAGGCAAAAAAAAGTGATTGCGCGCTAGGGTAAACAATGAAAGAGGATTAACCATGTCGGACATCCATGCTCTACACGCGACAGTCAGCGAGCGTTTTGCTGCTTGGATTGACGCGGCAGATGTTGCTCGTGGCGAGCTGACTGTGCAGGTAAAGCGCGAACATATGCGTGAGTTTTGCATGGTACTCCGCGACGACGCGGATTTAGCTTTCAATGTACTTATTGATGTGTGCGGCGTGGATTATCTTTACTACGGCATTGCTGAATGGCAGACCGAGTCCACGACTAGCACAGGATTTAGCCGCGGTGTGGATGAGCAAAAGTTGCAAGCCGCAGCGGCATCCGCATCCATCGCTACTAAACCGCGTTTTGCCGTGGTTTATCATTTGTTATCACTCTCACATAATTGGCGGATCCGATTGCGAGCGTATCTGCCGGTAGCGGAGGAGCCACCGAGTATTTATTCCGTTGTCGATATCTGGCCAGCAGCGAATTGGTTTGAGCGTGAAGCATTTGATCTTTTCGGCATTCATTTTTTAGGGCATCCCGACTTACGCCGCATTTTGACTGATTATGGTTTTGTGGGTCACCCTTTCCGCAAAGATTTTCCACTGATTGGCAAGGTAGAAGCACGTTATGACGCGACGTTAGGGCAGGTTATCTACGAACCCGTTAGCATTACTCTGCGGGTGTTGGAGCCGAAAGTCATTCGCGCAGACAATCGGTACGAAGGAGCGTAAGGCTGATGGAAAAAATACCTGAAATTCGCAACTATGTTTTTAATTTCGGCCCTCAGCATCCTGCCGCTCACGGTGTACTGCGTCTCATTCTCGAAGTCGATGGCGAGACCATTGTGCGTGCTGATCCACATGTTGGTTTGCTGCATCGCGCCACAGAAAAATTAGCCGAAAGTAAGCCGTATAATCACACCATTGGCTATATGGATAGACTAGATTACGTTTCCATGATGTGTAATGAACATGGTTATGTGCTAGCCATCGAAAAATTATTAGGTATCACTCCTCCACTTCGAGCGCAATATATTCGGGTGATGTTTGATGAAATGACTCGCCTGTTAAATCACTTATTATGGTTAGCCGGTCACAGCCTGGATATTGGCGCGATGACGATGTTTCTGTATTGCTTTCGTGAGCGCGAAGAATTAGTTGACTGCTATGAAGCGGTGTCTGGCGCCCGCATGCATGCTACTTATTATCGCCCGGGTGGAGTGCATGCGGATCTTCCCGATAAAATGCCGCAATTTAAGCCTTCGAAATGGCATGATGCGAAAGAGGTTGCCAAGATGAATGCGGCGCGTGAAGGCACGATGTTGGATTATATCTGGGATTTTACTGAGCGATTTCCACATCGTGTCGATGAATATGAAACGCTGCTGACGAATAACCGTATTTGGAAACAACGCACGGTGGGGATTGGCGTTGTATCGCCTGAACGTGCGATTGCACTGGGATTTACCGGCCCGATGTTGCGTGGCTCCGGCATAGCGTGGGATTTACGCAAGAAACAACCTTATGAAGTCTACGATCAATTAGACTTCGATATCCCTGTTGGTACTACCGGTGACTGTTACGATCGTTATTTAGTGCGTGTAGAAGAAATGCGCCAATCTAATCATCTTATACGTCAGTGCGTAGAATGGCTGAAAAAAAATCCTGGTCCAGTCATGATTGATGATTACAAAGTCGCTCCGCCACCGCGTGTAGAAATGAAAGAAAGTATGGAGGCGATGATTCATCATTTTAAATTGATGAGTGAAGGCTATTGCTTGCCGGTCGGTGAAGCGTATGCGGCAGTAGAACATCCTAAAGGCGAATTCGGTGTTTACTTGGTTTCTGATGGCGCAAACAAACCCTATCGTCTGAAGATCCGTGCGGCAGGGTTTGCACATCTTGCCGGCTTAGACGAATTAGTGCGTGGTTACATGATCGCTGACGTCGTCGCGACCTTATCCAGTTTAGATATTGTTTTCGGGGAGATTGACCGTTAATGACTGAGGTAAATAAGATAATTCTTTCCGCTACAGTACGCGCCAAGATTGATAAGTGGCTGCAGCGCTATCCTGCTGAGTACAAGCGATCCGGCGTGATGGAAGCGTTGCGTTATGTGCAAGAAGAGCGTGGCTGGCTAACGGAAGCGTGGATGGATGCAGTGGCCGACTATTTAGGCATGCCGAAAATTGCTGTCTATGAAATCGCAACGTTTTACACGCTTTACCATCGCCAACCGGTGGGGCGCCATATCGTGAGTGTTTGCTCAAATATCTCTTGCATGTTGCGTGGCTCGGAAGAAGTATTGGCGCATTTGAAAAAGCGTTTGGGAGTGCAAGTGAATGGCACCACTCAAGATGGCAAGGTCACTTTAAAAGAAGTGGAATGTTTGGGTGCCTGTGTGGGTGCGCCGATGTTTCAGGTCGACAAAGATTATCATGAGCATCTCACGCCAGAAAAAATTGACGCGATTTTAGCGTCCTTGGAGTAACTATCGTGGCTAATGAAATTTGTTTTCGCTCATTGCATCTTGATAAGCCCTGGACCTTGCAGACCTATCAGAGCGTCGGCGGTTACGAGCAATGGCGACGTATTCTGCAAGAGCAAACTCCGCCAGAAAAAATTGTTGAAGCGCTGAAAGTGGCCGTGCTGCGCGGGCGTGGCGGCGCAGGATTTCCGACTGGATTAAAATGGAGTTTTATTCGGCGTGATACGCCAGGCCAAAAGTATGTGCTATGCAATGGCGATGAAGGCGAACCAGGCACATGTAAAGATCGCGATATTATGCGCTTTAATCCCCATCAAGTGATTGAAGGGATTGCTATTGGCGGGTATGTGATGGGTGCAACGGTTGGCTATAACTATATTCGCGGTGAGTTTTGGGAACCCTACGAACGATTTGAGGCAGCGCTAGCAGAAGCGCGCGCAGCAGGATTACTGGGTAAAAATATTTTGGGGTCGGGTGTTGATTTTGATTTGCATGTGCATTTAGGCGCAGGCGCGTATATTTGCGGTGAAGAAACGGCATTAATGGAGTCGCTAGAGGGCAAAAAAGGGTTGCCGCGCTTTAAGCCGCCGTTTCCTGCTGCGCGCGGCTTGTATGGCCGGCCTACTACCATTAACAACGTAGAGACATTTGCCTCGGTGCCAGTGATTTTGCAGCATGGCGCGGAATGGTTTCTAAAATTGGGCAAACCAAATAATGGTGGCTGTAAGATTTTCTCTGTCACTGGGCATGTGACTACACCGGGGAATTATGAAGTGCCTTTGGGCACGCCGTTTAAAGATTTATTGGCGATGGCAGGTGGAGTGCGTGCTGGACATCAGTTGAAGGCGGTGATTCCCGGTGGCTCGTCGATGCCGGTAATACCTGCTGAGCAGATGATGACGTTGGATATGGATTTTGATTCGATACAGAAAGCTGGCTCAGGCTTAGGCTCTGGCGCAGTGATTGTCATGGATGAGACGGTCTGCATGGTGCGGGCATTAGCGCGCTTATCTAAATTTTACATGGAAGAATCTTGTGGTCAGTGTACCCCATGCCGTGAAGGTACAGGTTGGTTGTATCGCATGGTAAGCCGCATTGAGCGCGGAGAAGCGTGCATGGCAGACATCGATAACTTAGCACGTGCAGCCAAGAATATTGAAGGACGTACCATTTGCGCATTCGGCGAAGCAGCTGCTTGGCCGGTGGGTGGATTTTTAAAGCATTTTCGTGATGAGTTTGAATATCATGTGCAGCATAAGAAGTGTATGACAGCGGGAGCTCCTGCAGAGGGGGAAGATGTATGGCAGAGATCGAAATTGAAATAGATGGCCGCAAAGTGCAGGCTCAATCTGATCAAATGGTCATCCAAGTCGCGGATGCGATGGGGGTATATATTCCACGATTTTGTTATCACAAGCATTTGTCCGTGGCTGCTAACTGTCGTATGTGTTTAGTGGAAGTAGAAAAATCACCGAAAGCATTACCTGCTTGTGCCACACCCATCACGCCAGGCATGAAAGTATTTACCAAATCCTCGAAGGCGATGGCAGCCCAGCGCGGTGTCATGGAGTTTTTATTAATTAACCACCCACTGGATTGCCCTATCTGTGATCAAGGTGGTGAATGTGAGTTGCAAGATTTGACGATGGGGTTTGCCTCTCCGTTATCACATTTTGCAGAAGGCAAGCGCGCAGTAGAAAATGAAAATATCGGCCCGTTAATTGCTACTGAGATGACGCGATGCATTCAATGTACGCGTTGTGTGCGATTTGGTGAAGAAGTAGCGGGCTTGCGCGAACTCGGTGCGACCGGCCGTGGTGAGCATATGCAGATTGGCACTTACGTTAAACATGCTATGCACTCCGAAGTATCGGGTAATATTATTGATGTGTGCCCGGTCGGCGCGTTAACGTCTAAGCCATTTCGTTTTCAAGCGCGTGCTTGGGAGTTAGCGCAAGCACCTAGTCTCAGTCCGCATGATTGTGTCGGTGCAAATTTATTTGTGCATTCGCGTAATGGCAAGGTGATGCGTGTTGTGTCACATGAAAATAATGAGATTAATGAGACATGGATTGCAGATCGGGATCGATTTAGCTATGAAGGCTTATATCATGCGGATCGGCTTACACAACCACTGGTGCGCGTCAATGGCACTCTACAGCCAACGACCTGGCAGGCTGCCATAGAAGCAGCGGCGAAAGGATTGCGTCATGTTGTCGACACCCATGGTAGCGAGCAGTTAGGTGCACTAGTTTCACCGAGCGCTACCGTCGAAGAGTTTTATCTTTTGCAAAGTCTGATGCGAAATCTGGGTAGTTCGAATGTGGATCATCGTTTGCGCCAAGTCGATTTTCGCGATCAAGCAAGCATGCCACTGATGCCAGGATTAGGTATGCCTATCGCTGATCTTGAGCAATGCGATGCAATACTACTCATTGGTTCGCACATTCAGAAAGAGCAACCCTCGGCAGCACTGCGAGTACGCAAAGCCTCACGCAATGGCGCGCCAGTGATGGCAGTGAACATGGTAGATTATCGTTTTCACTTCCCGCTGCATGCAAAGGAAATTGTCTCCCCCGCACGGTTAGTTAGCATCCTATCTGCTATCAAAAGCGTTGCTGAGCATTCCCCTCGCCCCCACGTTGTTGCTGGGGGAGAGGGGGTATTATCTATTGCTCATACCCTGAAAGATAAAAAGAACGCTTGCCTCATCCTCGGCGCCTTAGCCATGAATCACCCACAAGCGGCCGAAATTCGCCAACTTGCCACACAAATTGCTGAACTAACGGGTGCTAAAGTGGGAATGCTGACTGAAGGGTCTAATGCTGCCGGTGCATGGCTAGCCGGTGCGGTGCCACATCGCACTACCATGGGCCAAGCAGTAGATATGCCGGGCTTAGACGCACAGACCATGCTCGTGCAACCACGCAAAGGCTATTGTTTATTCAATATTGAGCCAGAATTAGATTGCGCTAACCCCTCACAAACCGTTGCGGCTTTACAGCAAGCCGAATTTATTTTAGTGATGTCTGCATTTAAGAATAATGTGCTAGATAAACAGGCAGACGTTATTTTGCCAATCACCCCATTCGCTGAAAATGCAGGCACGTTAGTGAATGCCGCAGGAACCAGGCAACGTTTTCGCGCAGCGGTTCAGCCTTTAGAAGATGCGCGCCCAGGCTGGGAGGTTTTACAATGGCTTGGTCAAGCTATGCATTTGGCTGGCTTTGATGCGGTAGAGGTGGATGCGATTTGTGACGTTCCCGCCACCCCAACCCTCTCCCACAAAACGGGGGGAGGGGCTCAAGCACTCCCTCCCCTACAAAACGGGGGGAGGGTTGGGGTGGCGGGGCACCTTTCCCGGATCGGCGATATTCCTATCTATGCCATCGATAGCTTGGTACGCCGTTCGCAGCCATTGCAAGAGGCGCAGGTAATTCTAGAAGGTGAATCCGCGGTTGTAAGGTTACATCCTAAGCGAGCAGAACAATTACACCTTGCTGATGGTGACATGGTGCATGTTAAACAGAACTTGCGTGAAGCCCGTTTGCCGGCAGTCTTTGATGAACGCTTACCTGAAGATGCCGTGTTGATTGCCGGTGGCATTGCTGAGACTGCGGCGTTGGGCGAATTATTTGGTATGGTGAAGATAGAGAGGATAAATTAAACCATGTTAGATGGCTTACTGCTAGTGGCATTAATCGTAGTGAAAATTCTGGCGCTGGTTATTGGCATTGTCGTTGTCGTGCTGTATTTGACTTATTTGGAACGCAGAATTATTGCTTTCATGCAAGCCAGATTGGGACCCAATCGCGTAGGCCCACAAGGATTGCTGCAGCCTATCGCAGACACCGTTAAATTACTTGCCAAAGAAATTATTGTGCCGACCGCATCCAATCGTTTTCTGTTTATTTTGGCGCCGATTATTAGTTTCGGTACCGCATTGGCGTCATGGGCGGTGATTCCGTTAGATCAAGGTGTCGTGCTAGCTAATATTAATGCGGGTGCGCTGTATTCTTTAGCTATATCCTCATTAGGCGTTTACGGCATCATCATTGCTGGCTGGGCCTCTAATTCTAAATACGCGATGTTTGGTGCCTTACGTGCCGCTGCGCAATCGATCTCTTATGAAATAGCCATGGGGTTTGCTTTAGTCGGCGTGATGATGGCAGCGAACTCGCTGAATTTCCAACACATTGTTCTCGCACAGACTGGCGGCATTTGGCATTGGTATTGGCTACCTTTGTTACCTTTATTTATTGTCTACTGGATTTCAGGTATTGCTGAAACCAATCGCCTGCCATTTGATATGGCAGAAAGTGAGTCTGAATTGGTGGCAGGTTTTCACGTGGAATATGCAGGTGTGACTTTTGCGCTATTTTTCTTTGCTGAATACGCCAACATGGTATTAATTTCCGCGCTGATTTCAATATTTTTCTTGGGTGGTTGGCTGTCACCCTTTGAAGGCATTCCTTATCTGGAGTCTTTCTTTGCCTGGGTACCTGGTTTTATTTGGTTGTTAATGAAATTCAGCTTTTTCTTATATTGCTATCTGTGGTTTCGCGCCACTTTCCCACGCTATCGTTATGATCAAGTGATGCGTTTAGGGTGGAAAGTATTTATTCCTATCACGTTGATTTGGATTGTGGTTATTGGCTTGGCTGTGCAGTTCCATGTAGGGCCATGGTTTCGGGTGTAGAGGAATCAGCATAATGATGCGTCGAGTGTTGCAGTACATAAAAAGTTTTGCACTTTGGGATCTCTTGATGGGGCTCGCGGTGACTAATCGTTATTTCTGGAAAAATAAAGTTACCATTCGCTATCCAGAAGAAAAAACGCCAACATCACCGCGGTTTCGTGGTATTCACGCATTGCGTCGTTATCCTAATGGCGAAGAGCGTTGTATTGCATGTAAATTATGCGAGGCCGTGTGTCCGGCATTAGCGATTACCATTGAAGCAGAGCCGCGTGAAGATGGTTCAAGGCGCACCACATTATACGATATTGATACATTCAAATGTGTGTATTGTGGCTTTTGTGAGGAAGCGTGCCCGGTCGATGCGATTGTGTTGACCAAGTTCCATGATTATCACTATGAGAATCGCGGCGAGAACATCTTAAGCAAAGAAGCGTTATTGGCGATCGGCGATAAATATGAAAAAGAAATTGCTACTGATCGCAGAGAGGAGGCGAAGTATCGATGATATTGCATTTAATTTTTTATGCCTACGCATTAACCGCGGTGGCGTCTGCTGTCATGGTGATTAGCACGCGTAACCCAGTAAAAAGTGTGCTGTCATTGGTTGTTACTTTTTTTTCAATGGCTGCCATTTGGATGATATTGCAGGCAGAATTTTTATCGCTAATTTTATTATTGGTTTATGTGGGTGCTGTCATGACCTTGTTTTTATTCGTCGTGATGATGGTTAGTGTGCGACAAGAAGTGAAACAGACTGGGTTTGTACGCTATCTACCTTTCGTGACTTTAATCGTTGTACTTGTAGTCGGATTGATTATTATCGGTATTGGCCCTGAACGATTTGATCTTGTTCATTATCCTGCACCAGCTTCAGCTGCGGCTAATTATAATAATATCACTCAGCTTGGCAGTATTCTTTACACCGAGTACGCTTATCCTTTCGAAATCGCTGGCGTTGTATTATTGGCGGCGATTATTGCGGCTATTACACTCGCCCATCGCAGGCCAGTGCGACGTAAAGTGCAAAAACCAGGTGATCAGGTGGCGGTACGGCGCGAAGACCGGGTACGTTTAGTGAAAGTCCCTACGGAGAAGAAATGACGATTTCCTTAACTGAATTTCTTATGTTGGCAGCCTTGTTATTTGGGCTAGGTATTGCTGGCATCATGATAAATCGCAAGAATATTATCGTGTTATTGATGTCGATCGAGTTGATTTTGTTGGCAGTCAATACTAATTTTGTAGCTTTCTCTTACTTCCTTGGTAACGCGGTTGGCCAAGTGTTCGTGTTTTTTGTATTGACTGTCGCTGCGGCTGAAGCGGCGATTGGTTTAGCAATTCTGGTCGTGCTCTACCGTCAGCGGGGCACCATTGAAGTTGAACAATTAGATAGCTTAAAGGGATAAGTCGTGGATCAACCTCTCATCCTCTGTGCAACCGTGATTATGTTATTACCTTTACTCGGCGCGTTAATTGCTGGTTTATTAGGCAAGCGCATTGGTAGGCAAGCGACACATTGTGTGGCTATTGCGCTGGTCAGTCTATCATTCATGCTCGCTTTGTACGTCGCTAGAGTGATGATTATTGATGCGCACCCTACGGTGGAAGGCACGCTGTATACCTGGGCGACAGCTGGAAGTCTGCAGTTTGATGTGGCCCTGCTCATAGACCGCTTAAGCGTCATCATGATGGTAGTCGTGTTGTTTGTCTCACTGGCAGTGCATGTTTACACCGTGGGTTACATGGCTGACGATGCCGGCTATCAGCGATTTTTTTGCTATGTTTCTTTGTTTACTTTTTCCATGCTGGTCTTGGTGTTAGCTAATAATTTCCTGTTGTTATTTTTTGGTTGGGAAGGGGTTGGCTTAGTTTCTTACTTGTTAATCGGCTTCTGGTTTAAACGTGAATCTGCTAATCAAGGCAGCTTAAAGGCGTTTTTGGCTAACCGAGTCGGTGATATTGGTTTTTTACTCGCGATGGCAGCGGTATTGATGTTTTTTGGTACCTTGCATTATCACGATGTTTTTGCTCAAGCGCCACAGATTGTATCGCGGACTATGTTATTATTTCCCCACTATGAGGTACCGGTTATTCCGGTTATTTGCTTTTTGTTATTTATTGGCGCTATGGGAAAATCAGCGCAAGTGCCATTGCATGTGTGGCTGCCTGAGTCGATGGAAGGTCCTACGCCGATTTCAGCTTTAATTCACGCGGCTACCATGGTAACTGCAGGTATTTATATGGTGGCGCGTATGTCACCGCTCTATGAATATTCTCCTGCCATATTAAGTTGTATTTTAATTATTGGCGGCACGACGGCCTTCTTCCTAGGTCTGGTTGCCTTAGTGCAATTTGATATTAAGCGTGTCATCGCCTATTCCACGATCTCGCAGCTCGGCTATATGGCCGTTGCTTTGGGCGCGTCTGCTTATGATGCGGCAATTTTTCATTTGCTTACGCATGCGTTTTTCAAAGCCTTGTTATTTTTGGCGGCAGGGTCTGTCATTATTGCGATGCATCATGAACAAGATATGCGGAAGATGGGTGGTTTGGCAGCTTATTTGCCGGTGACTTACTTGACCTTTATGATTGGTGCTTTGGCTTTATCTGCTATTCCACCGTTTTCAGGATTTTTCTCTAAAGATGCGATTATTGAGGCAGTGAACTTAAGTACACTTCCTGGTGCGAGATATGCTTATTACTGCGTATTGTTTGGTGCGTTTATTACGCCGCTTTACACTTTCCGCGCGTTATTTTTAACTTTTCATACCAAGGAACGCATCAATCACAAACTACGTGGGCAAATTCATGAATCACCCTGGGTCGTGTTAATTCCATTAGTGGCCTTGGCTATTCCTAGTATTGTTATCGGACAAATGCTGGTTGGTCCTATGTTGTTTGCACAACCGACATTATTAGGCGACAGCATTTTTGTGTTACCAGAACATAATGTGTTAGAGCAGATGGCGCGTTCTTATGTCGGCGCCAGCAAACTAGCTTTAGATGCGGGTGCTCATCTGACTTTCTGGTTTGCCATAGCTGGAATGGTGGTTGCATGGTTGTTTATTGCTGTCTATCCGCAATGGACTGAAGCATTAAAGTTACAATTTCATTGGTTGTATAGAGTGCTGGTCAGTAAATTTGGCTTCGACGATTTTAATCGCGTGGTATTCGTTGATGGCACTGTCGATTTGGGTGGCGTCTGTTATGAAGTGAGTGATGTTAAGTTAATCGATGGCGTGTGCGTGAATGGGTCGGGTCGTTTGATTGCTTGGCTTGCCCGTACGGCACGGCGTGCCCAAACAGGTTATCTCTATCATTATGCGCTAAGCATGGTAATAGGGTTATTGGTCTTTCTACTGTGGTTTATTTTGGGATAGTCAGCATGACATTTCAGTTTCCCCTGTTATCGCTGTTGATTTGGTTGCCTATTGTCGGTGCGGTGTTGGTATTGATGACGGGCAGTGATAAGCACGCAGGTACCGCGCGTGGTATCGCTATTATGGTGGGAGTGCTAAATCTACTACTATGTATTCCATTGTACCTTGGCTTTGATCCTAATAGTTATGCGATGCAGTTTCGTGAAGATCATCTATGGATACGTGCATATCAAACTCATTATGCTTTAGGTGTGGATGGTATTTCGCTGCTCATGGTGATGTTGACAAATTTTACCGGTTTGTTAGTCGTGTTAGCTAGCTCACAAACGATTAAGTTGCGTGTCTCGCAATACATGGCGGCGTTTCTTACCATGCAAGGGATGATTGTTGGTGTATTCTGTGCCATGGATGCGATTTTGTTTTATGTATTTTGGGAAGGAATGTTAATTCCCATGTACCTGTCGATTGGCATGTGGGGTAGTGCTAATCGGTCCTATGCTTCCATTAAGTTCTTTTTGTTTACTTTCTTTGGTTCTATCTTGATGTTGGTGGCATTGTTGTATCTCTACAATCTCACTGGTACCTTTATGATTCAAGAATATTATGGTTTGCCACTGACGTTGCATGTACAGAAGCTATTATTTTTTGCTTTTTTATTAGCGTTTGCAGTGAAGGTGCCGATGTGGCCGTTGCATACGTGGTTGCCCGATGCGCATACCGAAGCACCAGCAGGTGGATCGGTTATATTAGCAGCGTTGATGCTAAAGTTAGGCGTGTATGGGTTTCTGCGGTTTAGCATGCCGATTACACCACTTGCCTGCATGACGTTAGCCAACTTTATGGTGGGCTTATCGTTAATTGCCATTGTGTATGTCGGTCTAATTGCGATTGTCCAAACCGATATGAAGAAGTTGATTGCTTACTCTTCGGTAGCACACATGGGTTTCGCGACGTTAGGTTGTTTCATGGTGTATGACATTATTCGGCGTATGGGTAGCTTCCAAGATGCTTATATGAGTTTGGAAGGTGCCGTGATTCAAATGATCGCGCACGCATTTGGTTCAGGCGCGATGTTCTTAGGCATAGGGTTGATGGCAGATCGTCTGCATAGTCATAGTCGCATGATTAAAGATTACGGCGGGGTAGCTAACAGCATGCCGGTGTTTGCTGCGTTCTTTATGTTATTCGCGTTATCGAATGTTGGCTTACCTGGCACAGCGGGGTTTGTCGGCGAGTTCATGGTGATTATGAGTGCATTTCAATCCAACTTTTGGGTAGCCACTGCTGCTGCGTTAACATTAATTTTAGGCGCGTCATATACCCTGTGGATGTATAAGCGAGTGTTCTTTGGACCTATCACTCATGAAGCGGTTGCTATGTTTAAAGATATTAATTGGTTGGAGCGTGTGAATTATATTTTACTCGCAGCCGGCGTATTTTTTGTTGGCTTGTACCCTATGCCGATTATTAATGTATTGCGGGTAACGATTGGCCATTTATTATTGCAAAGTATGCCGACAGGGTTGGCGATGAATATGCCAACGGGATTTAGTTTGTGAGAGATATTCTTTCCTCTCTATTCGAATAGTTGTCGTCCCGCGGACAAGCCGCGGGACGACTATTTAAACAGAGGTAACTATGGATTTTAGTTTGCCATTATTTTCAGCAGCACTCCCAGAAATTTTGTTGCTAGCGATGACGTGTATTGTCTTACTCGTCGATATTTTTTTACCAGCACGCCTCCGTATAGTGACTTATATCTTAGCGCAAGCAGCATTAGTCATTGCCTTCATCGTAGCGCTAATGCAATACCAAGATTATCCAGCGCCAATTATTACGTTCAGCAATAGTTATATCGTCGATAAGCTCGCTGTTTTATCTAAACTCTTTATTTATGTTTTTAGTTTTTTTGCTTTTGCCTATGCACGTGAATACATTAAAGCGCGTAATATTGCTCGCGGTGAATATTATCTGCTCGGCTTATTTTCCGTATTAGGTATGTCGGTGATGGCATCAGCTTATAGTCTACTCACGATTTATTTAGGACTAGAGTTGTTGTCACTGTCACTCTATGCCATGGTGGCGATGTATAAAGAATCTTCATTGGCGACTGAGGCTGCGATCAAATATTTCGTGACGGGTGCATTAGCGTCTGGCCTGTTTTTGTATGGCGTCTCATTATTGTATGGCATTACTGGTGATATTCAGATTGCATCGATTGCACAAAGTTTGCAGACCAACCTTAGCTTGGTGGCGTTAGTCGCTTTGGTTTTTATTATTTCAGGATTGATTTTTAAATTTGGTGCCGTGCCATTTCACATGTGGGTGCCCGATGTCTACCAAGGTTCCGCTACACCAGTCACGTTATTCATTGCCAGTGCACCTAAGGTCGCCGCGTTTGCCATTACTGTCCGCGTGTTAGTGCAAGCGCTACCTAGCTTGCAAGTGGCATGGGAGCAAATTCTCATTGTCGTTGCGATAGCCTCGATGTTTTTTGGTAACCTCTTGGCCATTGCACAAACCAATCTCAAGCGCATGCTAGCTTATTCATCGATAGCCCATATTGGCTACACATTATTAGGTATTCTCGCAGGTCCGCTTTCTGCGCAAGGGTATTCTGCTGCGATGTTTTATGTCTCAACCTATGTGTTAGTCGCCGCTGGTGCATTTGCTATCATCGCGCTATTGAGTAAGCAAGGTGTGGAGTTTGAACAGTTAGATGATTATCGCGGATTGAATGCGCGTAACCCATGGTTAGCTTTTTTAATGTTGCTACTCATGTTTTCTATGGCCGGTGTACCACCCACAGTGGGATTCTTTGCTAAATTAGGCTTGCTTGAAGCGCTAGTCGAAGCGCACTTGGTTTGGTTAGCGGTATTGGCCTTAGTATTTGCTTTGATTGGTGCTTACTATTATTTACGCGTTGTTATGTTAATGTATTTCGAAGAGCCAACTGAGTTGCAAGAGAATCAACTTATCGCTATTTCCCCAGGCATGATGGCAGTCGTGAGCGTGAATGGTTTTGCCGCTCTGGCGCTCGGTTTGTTGCCTAGTACGTTGATTGATCTTTGTCGTATTTCCGTGGGTTAGTATGCACTGTCACCCCGCATAGGGTACTAACGCGATGTCAAACTAAGTACAATAAAGTCAATGCCATAGTCCACCTTCTTTGATGCCCAAAAATATAAGCTATAATTTGGGATAATAATGCTTCACATGCGAGGTGGTCGTTATGGCTGGGTCTAGGGGAAACGATGAAGATAGCGTTATGAGCAACGACGTGAGGAAGGAAATGAGGAAAGAGGGTTGCGACACTAAAATTACTGTTGATGGCCTGACTTTTTAGAGGACAGCCGTTATGCAAAGACACCTATCTGAAAGCGAACAATACGAAGCATCGATCGCAGCGCTGGGGTTGACGCTCAATGCGACGTTGCCTGACATTGAAGCAAAGTTTCAGGCACTAAAGAAACAGTATAAGCAAGATGCATTACGACTGCACCCTGATCGCGGCGGGGATGAAGAATTATTTAAAGCCATGGATAGTAAATATAAGGGAGAAGTAATTCCAGCACATGAATTTCTCACCGAATTTTTCACAAGTGGTAAGACATACTCGCCCCGGAGTCACGTTGAATCGTTCAATGCGGATGAGTTTGCCCGTCAGTTTGCAGAGCAACAGCAACGCATGGCAGAACAGCGCCGGCAAGCGGCGCTGAGTAAAGAGAGTGACTATCTTGCCTCGCACTATTCATATCAATGGGAAGCCAGAAGCCAAGGTCGTGATCGAGTGATCCATCCATTGTTTGATACCGCTGCAGAGGCTGAAGCGATAGCAGCGCGCATTCGTCGCCAAGAAGGCTGTGATGACCAAGTTTGTTTTGCTTTGGGGTCTCCATCAACGCCTGGCAAGTTCGGGGTATTAGTGAATTTGGAATTACTACATGCGTATCATGAGGCGCAACGGTTACAAGGTTTACAAATGGTAGCCGATTTTTTTAATCGAGTGCAAGGGCAGGCTGAAAATCGCTGGAAAGTAGTAGATGACCAGATTATTTATGTCGATCATTCCAGGGCTTATTTCACTTTTGCTGAGATACATGGTCCAGTAAGCAATGACGTAGCGGCAAGATGGCGTGCGCTGGAAAAAGACGGCGCATTCTTTAAGGGACTAGCAGCGGCAGGCGTTCCTGCAGATATTATTTCTGTATTATCGCGAGTACAGATTCGTGACAATAAACACGACAGTGAGTTTATTTGCCCGCCAGATATAGCTACCAGGCTATATGATCATTTGCGTGTAGCAATGGCCCAGCATTTGGCACCCGCACCTGCCGGCGCGGCGGACGCTGCTGGGGAACCAAGCGCGGCTCATCAGCAGACGGGGCATCGTGTAGGCCTATTTGATCCTGCAGCAGGGCCTGATGGCACAACGCTTGCGATGATGGCTTTGATAAAAAAAGAATTTTCTGGGATGCAGTGGGAGCTGCGTTCGGACCGGCAACTTGTATCTCAGGACCCTATAACTAATCGAGATATGGCTATAGAGATGGCAAGGGAGATTCAGCACGAGTTGGCAGGGTTTACTTCAGCAGCCAAGCAATTCGATCAAGGTGCCGGCGCAAAAGTTAGTTATTGGGCACAGTCGCGGCAATCCACGCCAGATAATCCTATATATAGAGTCGTGATTAATTTGCAGGAGCTAGCAGCGGCGCGTGAATTACATCATGTCGATACTGAGCCACCAAGGCCTCGCTAATGTCTTCCTACCAGGAGGTGCGATATGGGTAAGTACGATGCAGTGATGCATTATATTGATCTTTCTATCAACATCCCCGCTCTCCACTGGGAAG
>Ga0155640_1121_pt1 | contig 21134 bp, 18 predicted proteins | sample RifCSPhighO2_12_FD_107297 | JGI IMG/M metagenome (GOLD analysis project Ga0155640, IMG submission 107297) | Gammaproteobacteria bacterium RIFCSPHIGHO2_12_FULL_45_9 | reverse complement strand
TCGATTTTATGTTAATACCAGGTATGCCGATTGAATCAAGTTGATATTTTTCACACCTTAATTGTTCAGAGTGAATGATTAGTGCGTGGTAAGTATCCCCAATCTTAATGATCTTAGTAATGCGTAAACAATAGTTTGCAGGGAAAGACCCAGGCTGCTGTGCTAACTGCTTTGCTATTGCAATGCAGGTTGTCTCTAAGAATTTATTCTCATCTGGTGGTGATGGCCATAGCGATTGCAGAGCATCAGGTTCAATATAAAAAACCAGCTCTGTATTGGCGCAGAGTGGATATTCATCAGGAAATTTTAGGCGAAATCTTAACATGACAATCTTCTTTAATAGCCTATATCATAATTATGAATTACTGGCACGGCCATGGGCACGGGTTAGTGCTGAAGTATTCGCCACGGGCCACGTAGGAGCAGCAGTGGCCCGTAATTGACTTACTAATATATAGAGTTGTTGAGCTTTTGCTGGCAAATAACTGCCGGCATAGGTAGCGGCTTTTGCTGCTAGTGCATCGCAGAGCTCATTCATTTGCGCATCGTCACTCTCCCAATCTCTGTATCGATATGCAGCTCTAATGTCGATCAAATCAGCAACTCCTGTGGGTACCCTTATTGTTGTCCTATCTCTATTATGTGTAACGTCTCTACCAAAGAAGCTGTTTTTCCATTGGTATGGGGCATCCAGTAAGGCGATAACTGTGCGTAATTGTGATTTTCTGGTATCTGTTGTGTGACTGGCTACATCAGGTTGCAGTGGAGGTAGGTGAAACATACTCTGAGTGCTGGTAGCAATAACAGGCACTGCTGCTTCAGCACTAGCTGGAGTTTCGTTAACCAGTGGTGATGGCGCTGGACGGTTTTTTTCGTATACTTGCTGAATTAGCGCTAGGGTAGTTTTTTGTCTCTCATAAATAGCTGTATATGTTGTATCTTTATCGTCGGTTAGCTTACGAATGACCCACTCTTGTTGGTCTTGGAGTCTTTGCTGTAAACCCTGTATTTCCCCTTTGATTTCCCCAGCCGTTGCTTCATCGCTTGTTTTAGATAATTTATCTTGGAGAACACTAAGAGTCTCTATAGCTGTCTGTATTGTTTTGGCAGCTAGTTCAACTATCCGGCAACAATGTTCTACTGACTCATGCGAGAGTTCTGCAGAGTCACGATACTGACTTATCTCCTCTTGTGCATGGCGGATCGCTTCTACATAAGCCGTAATTTCTTCATTGCTTTTAAATTTTCGGCATTGCTCTGGATGTATTTGTAATTGTATGGTGCATAATTCAGATGCTCTTGTCATCTCGCGAGCCATTTCTCTGAAGGCTGCGCTGATATTTTGCATGGCTGCGCCAATAATTCGTTGCATTACTTCGCTAGTTGCATGTGATTGTAAGCTTGCGAGTGTGCGCTGGGTTTCTTTCTCAATAGCTTGTTTTGCTTGATCAAAGTTGTGCCGGGTTTTTAGCAGCACTTGTTGAATCTGTCGTAGTGGTTCTTCTTGTTGTTCTATGTGTGCAGCAAACGATTCTAGATTCGCATGGATGCTTCTCTGCTGAATGGGCATGCTTGCAACTAGGTCGGAAAAATAATTTTCTAGAGTCTCTAGAAAGCGTTTTTTTATACCAGCTACCGCTTCGTTGCAAACGGCTGCTGCATCGGGCCTATCTAGCCAATGAAAACCGCGGGCATTGATTGCAAAGTCGCCGCTGACTAATGACAGAAATTGAGGATCAGTACGTAAGGCTGACAAGCTTGTTTGCAAAAATGCAAGTAATGAGTCATTAGCATGTGATTCTTTATATCGAGTAATGTAAGCATTAATAAAATTCTGCATCTCTTCTCGAGAAAGCTTCACTAAGTTACTGTCAATTTTCTCTGCAAATGACATCAAACCGATATCATCAACTTGTGCGATGCCTTTGCAAACAGTGTTAAATTGACCTGCTTTACTCGTCAGTCCACCGGGTGTACTGAGTGTCTTATTGAGTATTTCTTCATACCATTTTCTTGCTGATTCATACAGTGCCCTGAGGAGGAATAAGTTTATGGTACGGGGAACTTCCTCGCTATCTATGGCTTGTCTGTAACAAAAATGTGCCTGATGAATCTCTGTATTAGCTTGGGCAAAAAGCTGGTCGGCAAATATTGCTCCGCATTCTCGAGCTAGTACATTGGCATCGATTGTGGCTGAGATGCCGTTCCCGTGTTTTACGATAGTAGAAAGCTCAGGAGTTAGCGTTTTTGCCATCATGGCGTCTAATTGCTGCCTTAGCTGGCCATCTCGGTATTGGTATGAACCTAATAGGGCTTTTTTACTTTTAATAACTTCACTCATCAAGGCTATGGTATTGCGACATTCGCGGGTACAAGCCTGGTCTAAGTAGCTTGCATCTTGATCAATATCCTTAGTGCCTCTTGCGACAACCGCTTGTGGTTGTGGCGGCTGAAGAGGGACCAGCGCTGCTGTAGGATAGCTAGACAGATTCTGTCGTAGCTTTTGCTGTAGTGGTCGTAAGCAGCCTCTTAAAATATCTGGGTTGCAGCCTATGACTCGAACAGGAAAATTTTCGTCATTTTCTCGGATTGTATCTGGCTCATTATCTCGTGGCAGAATGACTGTTATGCGTGTGTTGCTTATCTTGCCATTGACATTGTAGTGAGGTGTATAAGTAGCTTGCTCAAGGGTATGGATATGGTAATTGCCATCGGGCAATTGAATTGCTTTATTAACACGGATTAATGGACAATCAGAGCGAAGCTGATTTTTGAGGTGCTCAGCAATGATAATCGCTAATTTTGTATAGAGTTGCTCTTCATCGGCGGGCGTTTGACACCGGGGAATATGCCATTCGAGCGCATTATCATCAAAGTAAACAGTGAATCGACCAGAGTAATTGTAGTCGACAGAGGGTGGAATATGTAAATAAACTATTTTCATAAAGCAATCCTCAACCACTCGTTTCGTTTTTTTATTAGGATGAACACTTATGATTGCTATTTACTAGCCATAGTTATTTTTTTATGCCGCTTTATCATCCTATACCAAATTGAGGCATAATGGGAAGCCGGTTGTGCAAGAAGACGGAAATCTAATAACTAGGAGCATGAATTGACTAAAGATATTTTTATTGGGGTTGACGGCGGAGCCACAAAGTCTGTGGTTCGGCTGGTAGATAGTCAAGGGCAAATACTGGGGCAGGTGACTAGTGGACCTGCTAATATTCGCTTATCAGTAGATCAAGCATGGCGTTCGATTCATGAAGCGCTAACTAAGATTTTAACCTCGCTCGCTCTATCCTTGGATCATCCAGGCTACCGATTTCATGCTGGGATGGGCTTGGCTGGCTGTGAAGTACGCGAAGCATATCAAGCGTATTTAACCCATCCTCATGATTTTGCTACCCTAGCATTAGTTTCTGACGCGCATATTGCTTGTTTGGGGGTGCATGGTGGCAATGATGGTGCCATTATTATAGTTGGCACGGGTGTGATTGGTTATCAGATTGTTGCTGGTAAAAGTTATCGTGCCAGTGGTTGGGGCTTTCCTCATGGTGATGAAGGTGGTGGTGCTTGGCTGGGTTTGGAGGTGGTGCGCTTAACTTTAAAATGGCTAGATGGTCGCGTAGAAGTCTCCCCATTACTGCAAGCAGTCTTAACGTATTTCGCTGAAGATCAGTCGCAACTGGTGACCTGGGCTAATCAAGCTAATGCAACTGAGTTTGCTCGGCTGGCGCCGCTGGTGATTCAATATGCAGAGGAAAAAGATCATTGGGCTAGGCATCTGTTGCAACAAGCGGCAGGAGCTATTAATGAGGTTAGCGCTGCAATGGTGGCGCAGTCAGGTGCATTGCCTTGCTGTTTAGTCGGAGGTATTGCGCCATTTATTACCCCTTATTTAAGCTCGAATTTGCGTGACTGCTTAGTGTCTCCACAAGGTGATGCGTGCCAGGGAGCCATTAGGTTGATCCAAGGGATAGTGAGAGAAGGTGCTTGCCCTGAAGAGCGCTAGAGCTGGATTGCACGAATAGAATATTTTTTCGTCGAGCCGGAAGGAAATACATATGACTACTACACGTTTAATATTTCATGGGTTAAGTATATTAGCAGAGCGGAATATTCAACAGCACTATGCTGTTGTCATTGAAAATGCTCGAATTCACGCGGTGATTCCGGAAGCTGACATTCAGCATTTTTTACCTGCACAGTTAATCGAATATCCATCCAATTATTTTCTTGCGCCGGGATTTATTGATTTACATATTCATGGTGCGAAGGGCTGCGATGTGATGGATGCCTCGGTTGAGGCGTTGACGCAGATTAATCATGCGCTGATTGCTGAGGGGGTTACTGCTTATCTCGCGACGACCATGACTGGAGAGAAGTCGGCCATAGAAGCGGCATTGATTAATGTGAACCAGTGCATGCGCAAGCAACCAGCGGGCGCAACTATTCTTGGTGTCCACTTAGAGGGTCCGTTTATTGCTCCTTCTAAGGCAGGTGCGCAGCGGCGAGAGCCTATTGTGTTACCAGATCTAAAGTTAATTCAACATTGGCAAGCACTGGCTCCTGACACGATTAAGATAGTGACATTGGCTCCAGAACAAGAAGGTGCCTTGGACTGTGTGCGTTATCTCAAACAGCACAACATTATACCGGCTATCGGGCATACTGATGCTGATTATGCAGAAACGATGGCTGCTATTAAGCTGGGTTGCTGTCATGGTACCCATTTGTTTAATGCGATGCGTGGACTGCATCATCGTGAGCCTGGTGCGTTAGGCGCATTATTGTTATCGGATCAAGTGACTGCAGAACTTATTGTTGATGGAGTGCATTTGCATCCTGCCATTGTGCAACTTGCTTGGCGGATAAAAGGGCAGCAGCGTTTACTACTCGTTACCGATGCAATGCGGGCGAAATGTTTTGGCGGTGATGATAGCAGCGGCGAGGGTCATTATGATTTGGGTGGGCAATCGGTGCATGTCATGGCCGGTGTGGTAAAATTGCCTGATAATACATTGGCTGGCAGTATACTTACTATGCCGCAAGCGATTCGTAATCTGATGACTTTTACGCAATGTACTTTGTTAGAAGCAGTGAAGTTAGCCACAGAAAATCCCGCTAAAGTGTTAGGTTTGTTCCATCAGCGCGGGAGTATAGCGCCAGGAAAAATCGCGGACTTAGTTGTACTGAGTGACCAGCTGGAAGTCGTTACTACGGTATGTTCTGGAAAGAAGGTTTATGACGTACAACACGAATTACATTTTTAGCTTTACGGATACTGCGCATCACACGTGCTAAATGCTTACGATTTTTCACAGTGACAGTCATATTAGCAACAAAGAAGCGCTGGTCATATTCCTCGGCGCGAATGTTTTCAATATTAGAGTCGCCACTAGAAATTGCCAGTGCTAGTGCAGCTAAGCTACCGCGTTGGTTGAGAATGTCGACCCGTAAATCCACAGAAAAATCACCCTGAATATTATCTTCCCAGCGTAACACGACAAATCTTTCTGGCTGGGAACGATATCTTTCTAACGCGGGACAATGTTCGGCATGGACCTCGATGCCATGCCCGGTTTTGATTAATCCAGCAATGTGGTCACCTGGGATAGGTCGACAACATTTTGCATAACTGATGACAAAGCCTTCTGTACCTTTAATAGCAAGTGGCTGAGATAAATAGACAGTGGGGGATTCCATGATAGGGGTGAGGCCGGTTGATTTAGCAATTTGTTTGGCCACTAATAAGGCCATACGATTACCCATGCCCACTTCTTCAAATAGATGTTGAATTGAATCAAGATTAAGATGGGTGGCGACTTGTTCTAACTGTGGCAAGGCAATTTGATCAAGATGTAGATTAAAGCCAAGTAGGGCTTTTTCAATTAACCGTTTTCCTAGTTCTATCGATTCTTCGCGCTGCTGTTTTTTTAAGAAGTGTTTGATATTGCTTTTAGCCTTGCCAGTGGCAATAAAATGTAACCAGGCAGGGTTAGGTCGTGCTCCCGGTGCGGTGATAATTTCTACTTGTTGTCCGCTTTCTAATGGCGTGCTTAGCGGGGCAAGTCGCTTATCTAACTTGGTAGCAACACAGGTATTACCAATATCTGAGTGAATAGCGTAGGCAAAATCAACTGCTGTGGCACCTGCAGGCAATTCAATGATAGTTCCCTTGGGAGTAAAAACATAGACTTCGTCAGGGAATAGCTCTGTTTTTACATTTTCAATAAATTCCAAAGAATTTCTAGCGCTTTGATGCAGTTCTAATACGCCTTTTAACCACTCTTTGGCGCGTAGCTGTGCATCATCTAAACTTTTCTTTTCAGTTTTATAAAGCCAATGTGCTGCAATACCATTTTCCGCCATTTTATGCATTTCTTCCGTGCGGACTTGCACTTCAATGGGTACGCCGTAGGGCCCAAATAAAGTGGTATGTAAAGATTGATAACCATTCGCTTTTGGAATGGCGATATAATCTTTGAAACGCTGGGCAATGGGTTTATATAAATTATGTAACACACCTAGTACACGATAACAGGTGTCAATTTTATCAACGATAACTCGGAAACCATAAACGTCCATGATTTCAGAAAATGAAAGATGCTTCTCATGCATTTTCTTATAAATACTATATAGATGTTTTTCGCGGCCGGCTAAAGTCCAAGAGGGGATATTGAATTTTTTTAGTCCTTTCCTGAATTCATTATCAATCATATCCATGATTTCTTGACGGTTGCCATGTGCTTTAGTCACTGCTGCTTTTAAGATGCGATAACGTAATGGGTATAATGAAGCAAAGCCGAGGTCTTCTAATTCCACGCGAAATGCATGCATACCTAAACGATTGGCGATAGGAGCAAAAATTTCTAACGTCTCACGGGCGATACGCCGACATTTTGCTGGAGGTAAGCCTTGTAAGGTTCGCATGTTATGGAGCCGATCTGCTAATTTAACTAAGATAACCCGAATGTCTCGGGCCATGGCCATGACCATTTTACGAAAATTTTCTGCTTGTGCTTGCAGATAATTCTCAAAATGAATTTGCGTTAGTTTCGTGACACCATCAACCAGATCTGCTACTTCTTTGCCGAATCTTTCTATTAATTCTTTTTTATCCACCTCCGTGTCTTCAATCACATCATGTAGAATGGCGGCCATAATAGTGGCAGGATCCATGCGCATTTGTGCAAGAATAAGCGCCACGGAGATGGGGTGGGTAATATAAAGTTCTCCAGAATAGCGCGTCTGGTCACCGTGAGCATTTTTTGCAAAGAGAAAAGCTTCTTCTACCGTATTGATTTGCGTTTCAGTTAGGTAGTTTTTAAGTTCTGGTCTTAATGGCTCGAATTCTTTAATAGTCATTTAGTTTTCACCGTGTATCTTGTTATTCTATTATGAGAAGCTCTCTGCTGTCACTGCACAAGGCTGTTCAAGCCATGCGTGCTAATTTATCTTTTATTTCTCTTGTTAATCATGGTATTACGTTAATCAATCCTGGCTCTAGTTGATCTATACTTAATAGGGAAGGTTAATATGGAGGGTAGTGTTATGATGGGCAAAGGTAAATGTATGTGTTTGTGCGCAGTTTCGCTAGGGTTGGCGTTCGGTGTGGTGAGTGCTATTTTTATGCTGTTATTAGCCTGGGCAGGTTGGCTTTGGGGCTATGGCGCCGTCTTCATCGATCAATATTCGGTAATATATTATGGATATGCTGCCAGTTTTGTTGGAGGTATTGTCGGAGCAGTTTGGGGTCTTATTGGTGGATTTATCTTCGGCTTCCTCTCAGGCTGGTTCTATAATCTATTTCTAGGCTGCCGTTGTAAAAAGTCCTGTGGCGAATCCTGTGGGATAGAGTCAGATAAAACTAAAACAAAGGGATAGCTTGATCATGGAGGTGCCCTTGCATTATTCTCAACACGAGGATAGTGCAGGGTGGCTTTTTGTATAGTGAGGAAGTGTAATGTCAAAACAAGTGATTTATACCCAGTATGCACCACAAGTTATCGGTCCTTATTCTCAGGCGATCCGTGCCGGCAATACTGTTTATTTTTCAGGCCAAATTCCGTTAGATCCTCTTACTATGAATGTGGTTAGTGATGATATCAAGCAACAGGCAAAGCAAGTATTTGCCAATATCAAAGCAGTGAGCGAAGCGGCGGGTGGCGGATTAGAAGCGATTGTTAAGCTCACTATTTATCTTACTGATTTATCCCAGTTCTCTGTGCTCAATGAGACGATGATGCAATACTTTCAAGAGCCATACCCGGCTCGCACGACAGTAGAGGTGAGTGCTTTACCTAAGGCAGCAAAAATTGAGGTGGATGCTATTATGGTGGTGTGAGATGTTGCTACGAAGCTGCTTTCGCAGTGACCGTGACTGGACTGATGTTTTTATTTAACATATTCATGGTGCGTAGAATTTTTAATGCTTCAAAGAGTTGGAAGTCTTCGGTTGCTAACACCATATCATTTTGGGTTTGTAATGTGGTATCGAGTGGATTAGTACTAGTAGAAATATGATTTTTTAATTGATACTCTTTTAAAGGTTCAATCATCGCTAAACTATCTTCTGAGTTATCTTTTTGTATCTTGAGATTTTCAATAGATATGTCAGGAACAATACCGATATTTTGAATAACGCGGCCAGATGGTGTGTGGTAGAGTGCGGTGGTTAGTTTAATGGCATGGTCTTTATCTAGTGGCAGTACCGTTTGTACCGAGCCTTTGCCGAAGCTGGTTTCACCAACAATCACTGCACGACGATAGTCTTGTAATGCACCAGCAACAATTTCTGATGCAGAGGCTGACCCTGAGTTAATTAATACGATTAGCGGTGCGCCGTTTAGCAAGTCGCCTGGAGTAGCTTTGGCTTTGTATTGCGCTTCAGGAAGTCTGCCATCAGTGTAGACAATCACATCGCTGTAACGATTCTTTAGATTATTACTATCTAAGAACGTGTCTGCGACGCCTACCGCTGTTTCAAGCAAACCGCCGGGATTATTGCGTAAATCTAATACTAAGCCGCTTAAGTGATTATTACTTTGGCGTTGTAAGTTGCGGATAGCATCTTGTAATAATTTTGCTGAGGGTTCTTGGAATTGTGTGATACGCACGTAGCCATAGCTATTATCCAACATCTTACTTTTTACACTTTGAATATGAATAGTTTCTCGCGTTAGTTTAAAGACTAGCGGACTTTTACTCCCTTTTCGTAACACAGTTAATGACATTTCTGTGCCACTTTTCCCGCGCATTTTTTCTACGGCATCTTTTAGAGACATTTCGCTAACTAGTTTACCATTTAGCGCAACAACATAATCTCCTGATTTAATTCCGGCCTTTTGGGCTGGGGTATCATCAATGGGGCTAATGACTTTTAATACGCCATACTCAGGAGCCACTTCAATGCCTATGCCGCCAAATTCACCGCTGGTTGTCATCATGAGGGTTTTATAAGATTCCTGATCTAAATATTCAGAATGAGGGTCGAGTCCACTGACCATGCCACGAATGGCGTTTTCCAATAGCTGCTTGTCTTGGGTGTTTTTCACGTAAAAATCTTTGATTAGCACAATAGCATCGGTGAAGCGCACGATGTCATTTTCATCGGCTGCTCCCTGTTTGCTATCAGTAGGTGCTGCCAAAGGGGCGATATTAGATGGAGTGGGTGAAGCCGGAGAAACCGTTGCAGCAGCTAAGCTTGCTGCTGGTTGTAATGCAATCCAGACTATTGCAGAGATCAGGGCGATGATAGCATTTTTATTCATAATGATGTATTTCCTGCAAGTCGATGGGCGAGTGAGTTTTACATGGATTATAGTGGATATTTGTAAATGTGTTGGCTAGACAGTGAAATTTTCTCAGGGAATTCATTTTGATACATAAATTGGAATATTGATCATTAATACCCCGGCTTTGTAATGACTAGGGCAAGGGCGTGCTGATTCTACTCCAGCTCCAACAAGGATTGCCCAGTCATCTCCTGGGGTTTGGGTATGTCCATTAAGTAGAGCATAGTGGGCGCTATGTCAGAAAGAACGCCATTTTTCTTGGAGATATTTGCTTTTCTGCCGACATAGATAAAGGGGACCAACTCTTCAGTGTGAGCGGTATGCGGTTGTTTAGTTTGTTGGTCAAACATTAACTCTGCATTGCCGTGATCGGCGGTAATCATGGCTTCACCACCCACATTATGCAAGGTTTGCAATATTGTTCCTAAGCACTCATCGATAGTTTCTATTGCTTGGACCGTAGCAGTAAAATTACCCGTATGGCCAACCATGTCGGGGTTAGCAAAATTACAAATGATAACATCATAATAACGACGTTCCAGTTCTTTTACTAAGCGAGTAGTGACTTCTTTGGCACTCATTTCTGGCTGTAAATCATAAGTACTGATTTTGGGCGAGGGGATTAATATGCGATCTTCGCCAGGATAAGGAGTTTCTATTCCGCCATTAAAAAAGAAAGTCACATGCGCATATTTTTCTGTTTCTGCAATGCGTAATTGATGTAGATTTAGTTCACTTAAGTATTCACCAAGAATATGAGTTAACGGGTGCGGTGGAAAGACAACGGTAACGGGAAAGCGTTTATCATATTCAGTGAGGGTAGCAAATGCAGCAAGCTGCGGCTGTGTTGACCGAGAAAATCCTTGGAAGTCTGAATTGATAAAAGCCTGGGTTAACTCTCTGGCCCGGTCAGCGCGAAAATTCATGAAGATGACTGTATCACCATTTTGTATTGCAGTAGCTGGTTGCTTGTCATTGTGAATAGCGGTTGCTTGCACAAACTCATCGTTTTCACCACGCGCATAAGCTTGTTGTAAGGCGATAAGTGGATTTACTGCGTGAAAATCTGCTATGCCAGCAGCTAATAAATCATAGGCTTTTTGCACGCGCTCCCATCGTTTATCTCTGTCCATTGCGTAATAACGGCCAATGAGGGAGGCCACTTTCCCACACTGTAATTTTTCCATGTGAGTCATTAATGCTTGTAGCGAAGGCATTGCACTGCGAGGAGGTGTGTCACGGCCATCGAGGAATGCGTGAAAATAAACGTTACCTAGGGCATGCTTGGCGCAAAGTTCAAGCAGAGCGTGAATATGTTTTTCTTGGCTATGTACGCCACCCGGTGAGAGCAGACCAAAGATATGCAGCGCCTTGCCCGCCTGCTTTGCGTCAAGCAGGGTTTGCGTTAATGTGGGATTGGTGAAAAATTCGCCGTTACTAATGGCCATATCGATGCGGGTTAAGTCTTGCTGTACAACTCGCCCAGCGCCCATATTAAGATGCCCGACTTCTGAGTTACCCATTTGACCATCGGGAAGGCCAACATCATGGCCGCAGCCTGAGAGGAGTGTGTGCGGGCAGTGTTGCCATAGGCGATCCCAGTGCGGTTTTTTTGCAGCAGCAATGGCATTAGCCGCCATTTCTTCACGATATCCCCAGCCATCCAAAATAATGAGGGCGATAGGTTTAGGCCTGTCTTGTAGGTGGATGGGCATGTTGTGTCTCATTTCGATGATATTTCGCTATTATTGCAAGGGTGCTGCGTGAAAGATATAACATAAGTGGTAATTGTGGTACAACGATTCAAGCGTTACACTATGACACTCACTAGTTAAACTATTTGTAGGATTGAATATGGATTTACGACAAAATAAATGGCGTTTTTTATTTCTACTTGTTCTCTCGTTCTCTTGTTTCAACGGCTTGGCATTTGCGCAATCAACACCTCAGTCAGTTAAGCCAACCAACCCTCAAGATCCATATGAATCAGTGAACCGTAAAATCTTTAATTTTAATGATGCTTTAGATCGAGCCATTTTGAAGCCAGTTGCCACGTTTTATAATAAAGTGATGCCGCGACCTCTGAATCGAGGCGTTCACAATTTTTTTAATAATATTTGGAACGTAACGACGCTGGTTAATGACTTGCTACAAATTCGGTTTCAGCAAGCAGCAAGTGATGCATGGCGTTTGACAATAAATACGACGGTTGGCATTGCTGGTTTTTTTGATGTTGCCAGTTATATGGGGTTGCAACAGTCATATAATGATTTCGGTCTGACATTGGCTCGTATTGGCTATGTAAACTCCAATTACATAGTGGTTCCCTTCTTTGGTGCGGGGACAATACGCGATGTTGCTGGCTGGCCAGTCGATTATTTCTTGTTCTCAGTTTATCCATATGTTCGTCCATTAGAAGTGCAATATGGAATATATGCTTTAAATGTCGTGGATAGACGAGCCCATTATTTGCAATATGATGAGGTAATGCGAGAAGCAGCCCTAGATAAATATGCTTTTGTGCGCAGTGCTTACCTGCAACGCCGAGCCCATCTCATTGAACTGCAAAAGCAGGGGCTAGCCGATAACAATGGCTATGGGGGGGCGGAAAATAGTAGCGAATAGGGAGGCAAAAGTAGGTTAATGGGCTATCCTTAAGTAAAGGGTGCGATACTTATGGTAATGACTAATATCGAAATTGCAGGTAATACTGCAAAAGAGGAAATAGCCACCATAGCCAGACAAGCAATGGGGTTGGCGACTGGATTGCAAAGTGTGGCTCCAGCGACTAGCGCGTCATCTGCTTCAGTTGTGTATTTGATGGAGACTGCTAAGCAGCTGGCTATTGTTAGCGATCAACTAGACGAGTTTGCGCCTTCTGCTGAGAATAGGCCGGAGATGTAGTTACCTATGTCGGATAATGAAAATGAACACAAGCTTCTAGACATTATTCGCAACGCCATTGCCCAAGATGAAGCATTGCGTAAACAGTACCACGTGGGGGATAAGTTTCGTTTTATACGGGATCAGCTGCAACGGTTATTGGCAAGGTTAGAAAAAGACTTTACCGTTGCTGAGGCAGCTAAGAAAATACCTTCTCCACAGGTTGAAGAGGGCGAGGTGTTGGTCTACGTGCATATCTATAATACCCAAGGGCTAGTGTTTCCCACCTGGCAAAAGATGTTGTTACCTTCGCTGTTCTACGAATACAGTATTAACCGACCTATTTATTATAAAAAGGAATATATTGAAGCATTGATGCGCTCTAAAAATCCACATGTTCAACACGCTTATCTCACTATTGCGGTTAAACCAGAGGCTGTTTTTCAATTAGATGACAATCTTGCAACCAAAGACTCCCTAAGTAATCCGCTAATAAAAGTAAAAGAGGGCTCATTACGTTTAGAGAAGATGGTAGCTTTTACTCATGAGGGGCAAGATTATAAAATCGGCGAGAAGGGCATTTTAACAAAGAAGACGGAGTCACCCACTTAGCGACGCCGCGTTGATCCCCAGTTTTTATTCACATAATCAATCACAGGATCTTTTTCGGTATTAGTAGGGTTATTGTTAGCTTGCGAATTTGCTGCATTGATTCCTGGTTTTCCAAATAATTGTTCTATCGCGCGGGTGATCGGAGCGCTAGAGCCTAACCAGGTACGAAATTGCTGGAAAATGGGAGATTGGTATTTTAATTCGCTAAATTGCGGATCGTAATAGGGAACGCTAAAGTCTGTTGATGTGATACGCTGCTCATGTTGGTTGGCAGCGTCCGTATGTCTTGCTTGCAGAGCTGCATGTTCAGTGATCTTGCTTTTAGTAATCGTTGCTTCTTCACGGGTTTTTTGTATGACAACCGCGTGTTTTTGCGCTTCTACTTTTTTGTTAAATGTTCCTAAGAAAGACTCTTTTTTCCGGCCTTCGATATAGGTTTGACGGTGGAATTTTTCTGCTTTTTCAATGCCTTCAGATTTTTCTGTTTTTTCGGTGCTTACCAGGTCTTTTTTCTTTTTGTCGCCTTGATGCAAAGTTTTTAAGCGGCGTAGGTAAAGTTTTTTATCGATTTCTTGTTGAACTTTAGTTTTTGAGTTAATAGCAACACCGGTGTTGCTGGTAGAGCTCTCTTCTTTATCTTTATTAGGTTGTTTCGCTTGGATGCCACGACAAGCAGAGCACATATTTCCATAGGTTGCGCCTTGAGGCCCAAATTGTAAGAATGCCGATAAGGGCTTTTGCTGGCCACACAGCGTGCATGTTCGTGATAGTTGGGTCGGTTTTTTCATAAATGTTAGCTATACAGGAGATAGGTAGTTAAAATTATACCATATTCGATCATTAGCTCACCACATGATCACTAGTTTAAATAGAAATAGCTAGCTCTAGTTTGCCCCATGTCTTGTAGGAGATTGACCAGTAATATCCTAAAATTTGGTAAATAAAGAAATAGTTAGACGGATAAAATAAATTGATTTAATCTAGCATACGTTTAGAAACTACGTTTGGGAGAATAGCTATGACAAAGGGACCATCATTACAAGATCCTTTCTTAAATACCTTACGCAAAGAAAAAATTCCAGTGTCTATCTATCTAGTCAATGGGATTAAATTGCAAGGGCTTGTTGAATCATTTGACCAATTTGTCGTTTTATTGAAGAATACAGTGAGTCAGATGGTATACAAACATGCGATTTCAACTATCGTGCCGGCGCGCAATGTTCCTTCTTCTTTTGAGTATAACAATGGTGGGGCGAACGGAAGCGCTGCCATACCGCCTAATGGCAACAATAAAAAAGAATAGCTGAAATTGCTATTCCTGCTAGGGGGAAAGCCAGCAAGGCTCCCTCATTAAAAGCGCCGTCGTCCCGCGGCTTGTCCGCGGGATCCAGCTTTTGCAGACGACGGCGTTTTTAATGAGGGAGCCGGAATTCTTAACTAAATTAGAGGATAGTGGATTGAGTGATCGCCCACCTGGCGGTGATAGTGTTGTTTTGGTGCATGTCGATTTTCCTTTTGGGCAAATGCAAGAAGATCTTGGTGAACTCCATGAGCTTGCTCGATCGGCTGGCGCTAAGATTGCCGCTGTAGTAACAGCCAAAAAACAGACTCCCGAGGCAAAGTATTTTGTTGGGAGTGGCAAAGCCGAAGAGATTCGTGATGTTGTGGCTTCTTGTCACGCCAAATTAGTTATTTTCAACCATGTTTTATCTCCTGCGCAAGAACGTAATCTAGGCAACCTCTTGCAGTGCCGGGTGTTAGATCGTGTGGGATTAATTCTTGATATTTTCGCTCAGCGCGCACGTAGTTTTGAGGGACAGCTGCAAGTCGAATTAGCGCAATTAAAATATTTATCAACCCGTTTGGTGCGAGGCTGGACTCACTTAGAAAGACAGCGCGGTGGTATTGGGTTGCGTGGGCCAGGAGAGACCCAGCTTGAGGTTGATAGACGGTTAATTCGCGACAGAATGAAAGTCATTGGCCAGCGCTTGACTAAAATACGCAAACAGCGAGAGCAAAGTCGACGTGCGCGACGAAAAGCTATTATTCCGACAGTGGCGTTAGTTGGTTATACCAATGCGGGCAAATCCACTTTATTTAATCGTTTAACCGGGGCTACGGTTTATACTGCGAATCAGCTGTTTGCTACGCTTGATCCCACTTTGCGTCGAATTGCCTGTCCGCAGATTGGACCAGTTATTTTAGCAGATACAGTTGGTTTCATTCGGCATTTGCCGCCGAGTTTAATAGAGGCTTTTCAAGCAACGTTAGAGGAGGTGCGTGAGGCAGATTTGATCTTGCATGTGGTTGATGCGCATGATGAAAATAAACTGTTTAACATTGAGCAGGTAAATGCTGTGCTTAAGCATTTACAGGCGGATCTAGTGCCTCAACTAGTGGTCTACAATAAGATAGACTTATGTCCTGAGCTTTCTGCTCATACTGATCTGAATGCTGATGGGGCGGTAAAGCGTATTTTTATTTCAGCTACCCAAGCGTTGGGATTAGATGAGCTGATTAAAGTCATCGGCGATGCATTGAATTGTGGTATGGTTGAGAGATCCATTGTATTGACGCCGAAAGAGGGGGCTTTGCGAGCTAAATTATATCAGCGAGGGGTTGTGGTTGCAGAACAAATTGATGAACAAGGGAATTCACATTTGACTGTGCGCATGCCTTTGCATGAGGCCGAGAAATTGCAGGAGGGAAATGAATAACATGTGGTGGCAAATGTTCTTTGTAGGAATTGCATTGTTATTTGTTTTTGAAGGTATTCTGCCCTTTTTATATCCTCGACTTTGGCGCCGGGCTGTATACCAAATGTTAACTCAAACTGATAATGTATTACGCGCGATAGGCTTATTTAGTATGTTAGCAGGATTAATCGTATTGTATGTGATTCGAGAGTGGTCATAGTGAGGGGGAATATGGGACAAGCAGTCATAGTATTAGGTAGTCAGTGGGGCGATGAAGGTAAAGGGAAAATTGTCGACTTGCTGACTGAGCAAGTCTCTGTGGTAGTGCGTTTTCAGGGCGGTCATAATGCGGGGCATACCTTAGTTATTAATGGGGAAAAAACCATATTACGGCTCATTCCCTCAGGTATTTTGCATCCTCATGTGAAATGCATGATTGGTAATGGAGTGGTGTTATCACCGGCTGCTTTGCTTGAAGAAATGGCCGAACTAGAGCGTCGCAATATTGATGTAGCTAGTCGCTTACGGATTAGCGAAGCCTGTGTGCTTATTTTGCCTTATCATGTCGCGTTAGATCAGGCTCGAGAAAAAGCCAAGGGTAAATCGGCAATAGGAACAACCGGGCGTGGCATAGGCCCAGCTTATGAAGATAAAGTGGCTAGGCGGGCTCTGCGTTTTGGTGATTTGTTTGATGAAAAGACGCTAGCTAATCGATTAGAAACTATTTTGGAGTATCATAATTTTATTTTGCAGCACTACCATCACCATGATCCCGTTGATTATCAGCGTTTATTGGACCAACTACTTGCCATGGTGCCGCGGTTGGTGTCTATGCGTGCGGATGTGTCTGCTGTGCTCGCTCAGTATCGCCAAGAAGGTAAGCGCATTTTATTTGAAGGTGCGCAAGGTACTATGTTAGATATTGATCATGGTACTTACCCGTTTGTTACTTCTTCTAATACTATTGCGGGTGCTGCTTGTGTCGGCAGTGGTTTTGGTCCGCGGCATATTGATGGTGTACTGGGGATTACTAAAGCCTACACAACGCGTGTTGGTTCTGGTCCATTTCCTACCGAGTTGCAAGATGAAACAGGCAAGTATCTTGCTCAGCGCGGTAACGAATTTGGTTCGGTGACAGGTCGACCGCGGCGTTGTGGTTGGTTGGATATGGTTATATTGCGTCGCTCATCACAACTGAATAGTTTTTCTGGCTTGGCTGTGACTAAGCTAGATGTATTGGACGATTTGCCAGTTATTCGTATTTGCACTGCGTATCGGCTGCATGGCAAGCACCTTTCATTGCCGCCAATGGAAGCAGAGTTGTTGGCCCAGTGCGAGCCGGTATATGAAGACTTACCTGGATGGCAATCTTCGACCAAGGGGATGAAGAATTTTGCTGACTTGCCCGAAAATGCGCAAAAATACTTGTTGCGTATGGAAGAGCTCGCGGAAGTGCCTATCGATATTATTTCAACAGGCGCAGATAGAAATGAAACTATCCTGTTGCGTCATCCATTCGAAAATTTAGAACAAGATATATCCTTTGCCGAGGAGAGGACTTGAACCTCCACGGGGTTTCCCCCACAAACACCTGAAGCTTGCGTGTCTACCAATTCCACCACCCCGGCTTTATAGAAGCGAAGGCTAAAGAGATTGGGGTGGATTGTCAATAAGTGTCTAGGCAGATTAGATGTTACATTTAATTTAAGTTATGTCGCGTTGAATCATGGTCGTCCGACTCGTCACCCTCACCCAAGGTATCATCCGCTTTTTTTGGCGCCGCCCCGGCCACTTGGTGGGCTGCTTCATCTGCAGCAACAGTGGCCACTGCTGTTTCGGTCACGGTCAAATCTGCTCTTGCTATGTCTACCGCTCTTACTCCAACTCTTGCCGCCAGCTGCTGGTCAAGTGTAGCTGTGTTCTCACCTCTTACTGTTGGTGCCACGACTGCTGGCACTTCAGCTGCAACTTTTTGCACGAATTGTTCTACTGTCACTACGGCAAACTTCCCTTTACGAGTCGCATCTAACTTTTCTGACAATTCCAACTCTTCGTCTGTTTCTTCCTCTGAAAGCAAACCTGATTGTAATAGGGGATTACGAACCTCACCCGATTTAATAATGGCAGAATCGGTTGTTATTTTTGCGGTGTTATGTTCGTCTTGGGTATTGTTACCAAATGTAGCAAGAAATTGCCTTTTTTTCGCTGGCTCATCATTGTAGCCAATGATTTCACCTGTCGTATTATATTGCGTCAACATAGCGCGCTCGAAGGCAGATTTTTCACCGCCACGGTCTTCATTACTCATGCATCCTGACTCAATAGCTCCTAACTGTCCTGCTAACAAGCCTTCATAACCACTTTTATATAACGCTTTGCGCCGCGTACCTTGATGCCTAGCCCATTTGGCCACTCCCACCCAGCCAGCTGGTGGCACTAACAGCGAGGCAGCTTTTACTACTAGCGCCACTGAGTCTACAAATAGCCATTTTGCTATGCGGCCAAGCACCGGAACTTTCAACAGCGCATTGGATGCACGACGTCGCGCTGCACCAAACCAGGTTTCATGTACCGTGCATTTCAACTCAACTGCCGCACGCATGGCCACATCTAGATTGCGTCCTAGACCCGGGGGTTCTTTTAAATCCTTAAGTTGCTTAGATATTGTCTCAATAGCCGATTTCACTTCAGGTCCACGCGACTTATATGGGTTAAAAAAGCTATGATCAGCACTCTTAAGGAATTTCAGAACGGTGCTTAATGCAGCCTTACCTGTATCATCTAACTTATCATTCATTCTTTCTAAGTGCATAGCTGCGTGTTGCACTAACTTGCGCGAATCACTGATATCATTATCACGCACGCGAGAGCGCTTCTCATGCGCGTTGATACAATTATTCACTTCCAACACTTCAAACCGAACTTCTCTGTAGTTATTGAAAGTAGGACTGCGCAAGAACTCGTCCGCTAGCTTGCTACCCTTTTCAAAAATTCGTACGTCACTAGGATCTGTTTTATTCACATAAATACATTTTCCAGCTAAGTCCTCTCGCAGTGCCTGATTGGCCAGCGCTTTATTATCCAGCATGGTCGAGCTTTTCATTGAGTCGCCAGACAGTCGCACTGTATCGGTAATTAACGTTTGGTGTAGATAAGGAATCACGATAGGGTTTATCTCGTCAGTCCCATACAAACATGACCACCTCTCACAATGAGCGGCAACCAATGCGCGCAATCGGTCTTCGTTCATTAATTGTTGGTGGTTAAATTTGGTTAGTACCGCTCTGTCTTTGGCTGCCGCCTCATAAGGTTCAGTAATGCCAACGCGACTGGTATTCAATGTCTGCAATAACTGCCCAGATGCATCAAAAACGGCGGTTGTGGTATCATTGGCATTAGCAGGATTAGGTGTGGCCCGCTCCATAGGGACTGTCGATAGAGTTTGTAGCAGAGGATTATTATCGCGAAAAAATCGATCAAACCAATCACCGCCGCCCGCTCTCTTTTTTAAATTTTTATACCATTCTTGGTTTTGATAATCATGCCATGGGCTAGTTGTGTCATTGGGCTTGGGCGAGAAAGTCGTGGGTGTAGAAAAGTACAGTGTTCTCGTTGCTGCAGTTGCTTCTGTTGTTGCTTGTTCGAGAATAGTGCACTGACGTTCAGGGTAACTCAGTTTGAATTGATAGCCACGCACAGTGCAGATTGCTTTATATGCTTGTTTAAGATCCTGGCAAGTCTCCTTAGCCACCACTTCACTGGCTAAAGCACCATTAAATTCAGCTAACTTTCTATTTGCTTTAGCTAGTATCGCCATCTTTGCTTTCTCATCTGTTTCCAGATCATAGTCATTTCTGTATTTATCCATCACCTTGCAAAAGCTCTCAAACGCCCGATTGCATTCCTTTTTATCTTTATCTCCCATCACTGTCATAGCGGCACGGAAAAACCCTACTCCATTACGAAATAAATCATTGACATCCATGAGGATATTTTTAGATTTAGGAGGGAATACTCGGGTGTCGGTCGTTATGCCATTTTTCCCCGCCCGAAGAACAAAGGATTCACGCTCAAATAATTTGGCATGCTGTTGTTGTAAAGCGTGGTCTGACCCACGCGGACCAGGATTTTGATATGCTAGATAAACATCGGTAAAGCGAGTGCTTGGGACATTGAGTTGATGTTGTAATGCGTTGCTTTTTCCATACAGCGCATCATGTACAGCCTGGGCTTCTACTGCGTCAACATAAATACTACGTGGAGTTGCCATTAGCCTCATGCCTCGCGTACTTTAAGGACCCTCTCTCAGTATAGCACTCAACCCCACGAGGTCACCTCGGGCTCGCCATGACAGCAAATTAGCGGAAACTGCTGGCACTTATCCACAATTTCTGTGGATAAGTAGGTGAATAACGTTCTTAAAAGTTGGGAAAAGCTGTAACTAGCTGGTATTTATCTGAGTGTTAACTTATTGGCCTTCCATTAAAACAATAATCCTATCATATAGTTATTTTTTTATTTAGGTTATTCTCAATAATAACCTAGTAAAAATTAACGTCAAGCAGTAATAAACTTAGTGTTGTGTACAAATATTTCCACTGCTTATCAATTTAATGGTTCCATAAGCCAGGAATGCCACTGCTTAGCGGTAATGCATACTTATAGCCAGCAGAGGTGTTAGCTGGGTGAAGACCTCGCAACTGCCAATTTTCTTCAATCATTTTTAATAAGTTGTAATGATTGCATCGTAGTTGACTATATGCGCCATACTTATCGGCAGGATATTTTGTTTGCTTATCGAGCGGAGGATAGCAAACAGGCGCATTCTGTCCTGCTTGATTAGGATAGGCTCCGCTATGTATGGTGTTACCTGCGAGCAGGGTATAAATGGTTTTATCTGGATTACCGGTAGTGGATGGTTCATCAAAAGTAATAACAAGTAAGCCACCTTGTGCCATAAATTGTTGGAAAGGAGCATTTGCTGCATTAGGCGATAGCTCGCCAGATTTAGTATTCGTTCCCATCATTGTAGATAGGAAGGTATTCGCGCTGGCAACCCTTTCTGCCAAAGAGCCGTTATGGCCGTTATTAATCTGATTGGGGATGTAAAATGAGACTGCAGGCATGTTGTTTAAATCGTCAC
>Ga0155640_1102_pt2 | contig 21912 bp, 16 predicted proteins | sample RifCSPhighO2_12_FD_107297 | JGI IMG/M metagenome (GOLD analysis project Ga0155640, IMG submission 107297) | Gammaproteobacteria bacterium RIFCSPHIGHO2_12_FULL_45_9 | reverse complement strand
GATGAATCAGGAACCCACCGAAGTGACTCAGGCACTCGTTGCGTGAGCGCGGTAGGAATCCTCGGACTTTAGGCCGGGGAGGATGTCAACTTACAGCCCTTTCATCCCCATTTGTGGCGTCATGTCATGCAGTTATTTAATGCTCCACCTCCCAGCCGTCACTTGGTGGCGGTTTTTAATCTGGACAATCCTGGGTCTTTTGATATATTTCTTTTATAGTCAACGACATAGCATTTTAAATAACTCATCAAAAGGATAGTATTTTTTTTATTCATAAGATACAATAACGGCATATCTTAATCACAAGATCTCATTATAAGAAAAGAAACGAGGAAAGAGAGCTATGTTGACCCGCACAGAAAACCTGTTTACCCGTGTGAAACGACTTCCGGCCTATGTGAAGCATGTTCTCACAAAATGGCTCCATCCGCAGGGTGACTTTGAAGTCAATATTTCACCGGATGTCTCCATTGAAATTTTCAAAAACAGACGCCTAACCCAGGTTAAAAATATAACGCATGCCCTGTTGGCATACCTGATCATTTTTCTGCTTGTGGCAGCCAGTCTTGGCAATGCCATTTTTTCAAATAAAAGCGGCTTGTCTTATCTGCCAGATGAGAACACGAACAGCACACTAGATGACCCAAGCGAATCACCCGCCGGAACGGCGGCAAATGCACTCACCACATTCAAACTAATTTATATTGCCTTTTGTACGCTTGGTACCTTTATCCTGACCATTGGCACACGTGCTGTTTCAGTCCATCGGCAATTTTTCCCGCTCCCAAACAATGAGCATCACAACCCCTTTGAAGCGAATGACATCCCTCATGCCATCACGCAGCACCAGGAAACACCACTCAACCCTTTGGGTAAAAGTATCTATTACACGGGTATTGGAATCGCCCGTATTTCTGGCATCTTTGTTGCCCTTTCTGGCTACTTGAATGGCCTCACCCTTGGACTCAGTTTTGTGGAATTACTGAATTATCTTAAGAGATCGACTGACCAAAACGCCGAGCCCGTTTTAGTTGATGACACAACTGCTAGCATCATTGTACTTGCCATTGGTATTATGCTAGCTAAATATCTCAATAATTTTTCTTGGAATCAGAGAGATACCATTGATAACGCGCGCCGTTTGGCTGAGGAAACACAGCTGGCTGTGCAAAAATATCGGGAAGGTCAGAATGGTCAAGGTATCTCTGATATAATTAATCTGCCTCGTTCACCCGCCCTCAAAACACTGATTCTCACGTTGGTTGGTATTGCCTGTGTCCCCTTTAACGCCTATTTTAGCACCAATACTACCTTACCCATGCTGCCGCTTATCGGCAGCAAATTGCCTGAAAACCTGATTCGCGCCATTAGCAGCGTCTCCGCCTTCACCAGTGTGTTTTCCATTTTACTCACTAACACCCCTTCGGTGTATACTCGCCTCACCTCTCGCAAAGTACGTAGAATTTATCATGCAAACGATAACCCTAGGTGGTGGCTAGGCGCTAGCTTGCTGCTGATTCTTGCAGGTACAGGTAATTTTGGCACTATTTTTGCGGGAAATTATGCGGGTTCTGCACATACCTTTCGTAAAAACTTTAAGGTTAATATAGACAACCCGGCATTCATTGCCTTTGTTATCTTGACCTCTCTCGCAAATGCCGGCCAAGACTTTTTTTATTCTGTTCTCGAGGGCTCGAGGAAAACGCTTGAGACATTACATAAGCGGAAAGGGCATCAACCTTATACGTTAATTGAAGAGATCGAAGAGATTAAAAAGGAAAACGCGGTTTTAATACCAGTAATCGATTCCTCAATAAACGGATCTGGTGCATCTGATAAAGAAGTTTTAGTAGGAAACAATCTATATAGCTTATTCAATCCTAACCGGCTCCGTTCCTCATCAGACGGCGAATACACTTTCCCCCTGAATTTCAACAACTAATCACTGCGCAACGCCGCACTCACTTTTGATTGCGGCTGACGCCCAATGTGTTTTGAAATATAACAACCCGCTTCAATCACTTTGTCCAAATCCACTCCGGTTCTTATTCCCATTCCCTGCAGCAGATATAACACATCTTCGGTCGACACATTTCCTCCCGCCCCTTTAGCATAAGGACAACCCCCCAACCCTGCTACGGCACAATCCACAATCGCAACGCCTCTTTCTAGTGCTGCATAGATGTTGACTAATGCTTGCCCATACGTATCGTGGAAATGCACCGCTAATTGTTCTAATGGCACAGAGCCGCTCACCACGTCAATTAAACGTTTTGTTTTAAGCGGCGTCCCAATGCCAATGGTATCCCCTAAGGAAATTTCCTGACAACCCATCGATATTAAGCGAAGCGCTAATGCGGCTGTCTTTTCCGGTGGTATGTCCCCTTCATAAGGACAACCTAATACACAAGAAAGGTAGCCGCGAACCTTGATTGCATGCGTTTTTGCAACTCGAATGACCTCTTGAATACGCTCTAGACTTTCTTCCACCGTACAATGCGTATTCTTTTGTGAAAAAGCTTCCGATGCTGTCGTAAAAACGGCAATTTCTTTCACCCCGCAGCCAAGCGCTGTTTCTAAGCCTTTCAAATTCGGCACCAACACAGGATAGCTGACACCCGGCCTTTTTTGAATGCCGTTAAACACGTCCACACCATCTGCTAATTGGGGAATCCATTTCGGGGAAACAAAACTGCTTGCTTCAATCACCGATAAACCACTGGCAGACAGCCGATTGATTAATTCAATTTTGACAGCCGATGGAATCATCATGGATTCATTTTGCAAACCATCTCGCGGACCCACTTCGACCAATTTCACCTTGGTTGGGAAGGGCATGTTAGTCACTCCTTGCTTTTCTTCTCCAAAAAAGCACGCATTGCCTGCTTTGCCTCAGGCGTGGCGCGAATCGCCGCCAGCCTGTGCGCCGTCCGTTCACTCAATGCCGGCGTGATGGCTTGACCACTCACTTCCTGAATCAAGACTTTCACCGCCGTCACCGCAGAGGGACTGTATGACAATAACGTTTGCGCCATTTTTTCTCCCGCCGACTGCAACATTTGATCGTCACAAACCTCCATGATCAAGCCATGTTGAAGTGCTTTTTCCACGCCAAATGACGCTCCTGTCAAAAAATAATAGCGGGCTGCGCGCTCACCCATTGCCGCTAAAATATAAGGGCTAATCACGGCGGGCACCACACCCAACTTCACTTCTGAAAAACCAAAAATGGCACTTCTTGCCGCAAGTGCCATATCACATGCCGCCAACAATCCCAAACCACCACCGAACGTCGCTCCCTGCGCCAAAACAAGGGTTGGCTTGACACAGGCATGCAGGCTATACATTAAGGCGGCCAGTTTCCGGGCCTCCTCTACATTGTTAGTGAAAGAGGCATTCGACATCTCCTCCATTAAGGCAATGTCTGCCCCAGCGCAAAAATGCTCACCCTCACCTCGAAGCATCACGACACGCGTTGCTGCATCTTCTGACAAAACCTGAATCGCATCCGTTAATTCCGCCACCATTTGCCTATTCAGGGCATTCCGTTTTTCAGGTCGATTGAGCACAATCGTTGCCAAACCGTCCTCTTTACTAATCTTAATCATCGTCATCAAACTGTTTACATCCTGAATAAACCAAACGTTGTTTTTTGAATGGGTGCATTCAGCGCAATGGCTAAACTCCGACCGACCACGCGGCGGGTGTCGATGGGGTCAATCACGCCATCATCCCACAGGCGCGCGCTTGAATAATAAGCGGAAGACTGTTTGGTATATTGTTCCAGCAGCGGTTGCTTTAACTGTTTTTCATCTTCGTCAGTCCACAACAACGCTTGACGCTTTTTCTTTTCTCGTGTCACTTGTGCCAGCACACTCGCTGCCTGCTCACCACCCATCACGCCAATCCGCGCATTGGGCCACATCCATAAAAAACGCGGCTCATAAGCGCGGCCACACATCGCATAGTTACCCGCACCATAACTGCCGCCAATGATGACAGTAATTTTAGGAACGTTGGCACACGCAACGGCTGTCACCAGTTTCGCGCCATTTTTGGCAATACCTTCCGCTTCAAATTTACTACCCACCATAAAACCCATAATGTTTTGCAAAAATAACAGCGGAATGCCGCGCTGGGCGCAAAGCTCAATAAAATGTGTCGCCTTTAAGGCGGACTCGGAAAATAAAATACCATTATTGGCCACAATGCCAACCGGCATGCCCTCAATATGCGCAAAGCCGCAAACCATGGTTTTGCCATATAATGCTTTAAACTCATCAAACACCGAGCCATCCACAAGTCGAGTGATAATTTCGCGCACATCATAAGGATAACGTGCATCGGCGGGAATGATGCCGTACAAATCTTCCAGATGAAAGACCGGCTCAACCGGCTGACGCATCAACAGGCTTTGATGAGGTCGTTGGTCATTCAAATTGCCCACCATGCGGCGTGTTCTTTCAAGGGCGTCGGCATCCGTTTGGGCATAGTAATCTGCGACACCGGAAATACGGCAATGCACGTCCGCACCACCCAGTGATTCAGCCGTCACCACCTCGCCTGTTGCCGCTTTCACTAATGGTGGCCCCGCCAAAAAAATGGTCGCTTGTTCACGAACCATCACGGATTCATCGGCCATTGCCGGAATATAAGCACCGCCCGCTGTGCATGAACCCATGACAACCGCAATTTGTGGAATGCCTTTCGCAGACATGGTCGCCTGATTAAAGAAAATTCGCCCAAAATGATTTTCATCTGGAAAAACATCTTCTTGCATGGGTAAATAAGCACCGCCTGAATCCACCAGATAAATACAGGGCAAACAATTTTGCTCCGCAATTTTTTGTGCGCGCAAATGCTTCTTGACGGTAATCGGATAATAGGCACCGCCCTTTACCGTGGCATCATTGGCGACAATCATACAATCAACGCCCGAAATGCGCCCAATTCCCGTGATGATACCGCCTGCTGGCACGTCATCCTCATATAATTGATATCCTGCGAAGGCAGACAATTCCAAAAAATCAGTTTCCGAGTCTAACAATAATTTTATCCGTTCGCGTGGTAACAATTTGCCATGTTGCTGATGCCGCGCTCGCGCTTTTTCACCGCCGCCTTCCTGAATTGTGACCAGCAACTTCCGAAATTCACGCGTGACTTCTCGCATGGCCGTGGCATTTTGACGAAATAATGGATCATCATGATTAATTTGTGTTTGAAAATCCGTCACATTCTTCCCCTCTCATGCACGTTACCAAAGCCGCCCATTCAAGCCCCAGGCTTTGCCGTCAAAAACCAGCCAAAAAGCCTTCCCTGCCCACTTCAACTTACTTAAACCGTTCAAATAGCTCACGCCCAATCAACATACGGCGAATTTCAGACGTTCCTGCCCCAATTTCATAAAGTTTTGCATCACGCCATAATCTTCCCGTCGGGAAATCATTGATATATCCATTTCCACCCAGACACTGTATAGCTTCACACGCCATCCAGGTGGCTTTTTCCGCCGTGAACAAAATCACTGAGGCGGCATCCTGACGCGTGACATCACCACGATCACACGCCTTAGCCACCGCGTATAAATAAGCTCGGGACGCCATGAGACTGGCATACATATCCGCCAATTTTGCCTGCATCAATTCAAACTCACCAATGGCTCGCCCAAATTGCAGGCGTGTATGCACATAGGGCAACACAATATCCATACACGCCTGCATAATACCGACAGGCCCTGCCGCAAGTACCACGCGTTCGTAGTCCAAACCACGCATCAAAACCTCAGCACCTTTATTTAAATTACCCAATAATTGAGTGTCAGGCACCACACACTCTTCAAAAATCAACTCGCACGTGTTTGAGCCGCGCATTCCCAATTTATCCAGCTTTTGTGCGGTACTAAACCCTTTAAACGCTTTCTCAATCAGAAAGGCACTCACACCCTGCGCGCCCGCCGTTTTATCCGTTCTGGCATAAACCACCAACACATTGGCATCAGGCCCGTTGGTAATCCACATTTTTGTGCCATTTAACACATAATGATCCCCTTTATGCTCTGCGCGTAACTTCATACTCATCACATCTGAACCGGCCTCGGTTTCACTCATGGCGAGCGCGCCAATCCACTCACCACTGCATAATTTGGGTAAATAGTGTTTCTTTTGTGATTCTGTGCCGTTCAATCGTATTTGATTCACACAAAGATTTGAATGAGCACCATAACTAAGACCGATGGAGGCTGAGGCGCGACTGATTTCTTCCATTGCCACCACATGAGCAAGATAGCCCAATCCGGAGCCGCCATAGGCTTCTTCAACCGTCACCCCTAATAAACCTAACTGTCCTAACATTGGCCATAATGCGGAAGGAAATTGATTTTCCCTGTCAATGGTCGCTGCGTGTGGTGCAATTTCACGTTCTGCGAAGTCACGCACCGCCTCGCGCAGCATATCAACGGTGTCACCTAAGGCAAAATTCATAAAGGTCATCTGACACTTACTCCCTGTGGCTTTTGCTTATGTCCTGAGATTGTACCTAAAACTGTTTCTCATGAAAGTAAAATCTTAAGGATTTGTTAAGATTGGTCTATTACTATGGTTTGCTACATGATAAGGAAATAACAAATGGCACTTCCCAGAACCGATCCGCCGTCCAATCAAGTTCTCATCCGTGTCATCAATCTTTTTTTTCTGCATTACCTAAATGACCATACTGATACCTGGAACAGCCTGTTACAAAAAGCCATTGATCATACCAATGCCTTAACCAGTCTCGTTGGCTTGCAAGCTTTTCCAAACATTCCTCTATCACGTAAAAATGTCATTGAGGAATTGTATACAGACTTGCATACCACTTCACAATCACAGTTTTTTGATCTCTGGGGGAGCCTGGTTTTAAAGCTGGGTCAAATAGGTCAACAAGCGGTTCAGGAAACGCAGCTTGGACTGCAACAACACCTGAAAGCACTTAATATTGATCATGAGTCTCAATTTGATCAAATGATCCACGCCATCAGAAGCTATATTGTTGGGTATTTAAAAATTAATTTTCCGCAAGAGTTTCAGGAGCTTGTGACAAGTTTGCAATATCGCCTTAAAGAAAGTAAAGAGCGAATGAATGAATGTCAGCATCTGAATATGAACATTGCATCCTTAGTTGAGGCGCGAAATACCTACCTCTTGAAACTCACTTATCTGGAACAGTTTGACGCTTACTTTGAAGCAAATGACTTGGGTTTACTGCATCAACAAAAATACCCTGATCCTTCTTTTTCACATACTTTTAACATGCACCTGCCTACTAAACTGCAGCCTAACTATTTTCATTTTTATTTTACTGACCCTATAAACAACAAGATAATTCAGGATCCTAACTATCATGTCTTAAAAGAAACGATAGATGAGACCGCAATCGCTATTACCCAATCTCGTGCCTTAATGACTAATCAACCTGACAAACAGCATCCATCTTCTTTGCCAGGGTTATCTGGCTCTGGCCAATCCGATAAAAGTAGTTTCGCCATCACATTGGACACTGAGATGGCGCAGGAGATCATCCAACGTTATATAGAGGCGCGGCAGTCTGTCTGGGGGGCTAATCGCCAAAAAACTATCAATTTTTTTACTCATCTCCTTAATTCTGGTTCGGCACTCTTAGGTTATGAACCTTGGGAGCGTACCCCTGAAAAGCGACAAAAAAAATGTGTTGAATTTCAGCAATCACTCAAGCAACCTTCACAAACCATGAATGCATGGAGTGACCTCATTTTAAACTTGGGCATGGCGGCACGACAGGCGCAAAATGATACGAAGGTTGCCTCTTTTTCTTATGCCTTCATTTTGTTCCATGCCATCAGGGATAATTTAGTCACGCAATTAAAAAAGCAACATTCCAACACATATGACTTATTCACTCAACAGAAATGGATGGCGCTTAACACCCTTGAACAAACGATTCTTCAAATGCGCACCGATAACAGGAAGGTAACAGATCATATTGAATTAAAAAATCTTACTTTATTCAATCTTGCTTTTTTAGGGGATCACGATGCTATTTTTTATGCGACACAGCTTGACTTAATTAACCTTGATAACCCTGCACTGCATACCGTCGCTCCCTTTGACCGCACTTCACCCGACAATCGACATGTCCCTTTATACTTGACGCCTGATTTTTATCAGACCTATCGTCGTTGTATCCATGATCCAAAAGACAAGGTTATCCCAACTAGCAATGTCCGTTTGATGCGTCATGTCAGCGATGCTTCTGCTTCTAATGAATCGATAAAGGATGTTGATAATCCCATTGACGAGGAAAATGGATCAGGTTACTCTCCCAATGCTTGACAAATAAATCAAATAAAGAACAAATACATGAAAAAATCGCATATCATTCTCAAAAAACATGAAGAAAAGCGTCTGTGTAGCGGCCATCCTTGGATATATAGCAATGAAATCAATACAACGCTCACGCCCTTAAAAAACTTTACGCCCGGTGAGGAAGTCTTGGTTCAAGCACATGATCAAACGCTGCTTGGCCGAGCTTATATCAACCCACATTCCTTGATTGCCGCCAGACTCTTTTCACGTGACCCTCATTGCGCGCTTGATGTTGCCTTTCTGACGGAACATTTAGCGATCGCTCTTGCGCTGCGAACCCGTTTATTTGATCAACCTTTTTATCGATTGGTTTACAGTGAAGCCGATAACTTGCCCGGTGTGGTCATTGATCGTTTTGGCGATCACTTGGTCATGCAAATCAATACAGCCGGCATGGATTGCAAACAGACACTTTTGGGTGAAGCCTTACTGGCGGTGTTGCCCAATACCGCCTCCATTCTGTTACGCAATGACAGTGCCGTTCGACGACAGGAAGGCCTCGAACAATATGTTAAACCCTTGTATGGCACACCACCTGACTCACTGATGCTTGTCGAGAATCAGGTACCTTTTGAAGTGCCGCTTTTAAATGGCCAAAAAACTGGCTGGTTTTTCGATCATCGATTAAACCGCGCACGCCTGACATGTTATATCCAAAACCGAACCGTACTTGATGTCTGCAGCTATCTGGGTGGTTTTGGCATTCAAGCAGGTGTCTATGGTGCCTCACGCATAGACTGTATTGAATCGTCTGCCTCTGCCTGTGAATGGATTATGAAAAATGCCGTGCATAACCACATTCAGGATAAAGTCTCAACCCTATGTGCAGATGCCTTTGACACCATGAAGGAATTGATTTTACAGAAAAAAACTTACGATGTGATTATTCTTGATCCGCCTGCTTTTGTCAAAAAGAGCAAAGACATGAAACCTGGTTTAACCGCTTATCAACGACTCAACGAATTGGCATTAACTTTGCTGGCGCAAGACGGCATTCTGATCACTTGCTCTTGCTCCATGCAAGTCAGCATGAATGAATTCATGGGTGTGTTACATAAGGCGGCTTACAAATCACGCATCGCCATACAGGTATTGGAGCGCGGGCATCAGGGCCCTGATCATCCCCTGCATATTGCTATTCCTGAAACGGATTATCTCAAAGCCGTGTTCCTTAGGAAATTACCAAAAATGGGTTGTCATTCTGAGCGAAGCGAAGAATCTCCTAAAAAACACGAGATCCTTCGTCGCAAAAAACGCTCCTCTGGATGACAGTAGTCACCTAAGCTCAGGGGTTCTCAAACAACCAACAGGGGGGCGAAGCGGAAAATTGCCTATAAAAACTAATGAAATTGGGGAAAGTGTAAACACTCTCCCCAATTTTTCAAGTTACTTCTTTTTCTTGGTGGTGCCTTTTTTCTTTTTAACGACTGCCATGTTGATTCTCCTTTTTAAATTAAAGAAAACACTTGACGTGCATGGTTATTATACACCTATCCGCATCAAAATAAGATAGGTCTCATTCACTTACTCGTAACAATTCATTATCAGGGTCGCAAGCCTTCAATTTCTGCCAGACATCTTGCTGCTCTTCAGCACATTCTGCCACATATTCTTCCAGTGAATAGAGGGTCAGCCTATCTAGCTCACGAATCGCAAATTGGCGTAATAATGCCTTGATCTGCGGCGATTCAATCACGGTTTCAGGTGTGTATTTATTACGTTGTAATTGTAACACTCCCTTAATGGCAGGCTCCGCATACGCCCTAAATTGCTGCATAAAGTCATATTTGGCTTTATTGGGCAGAGTTTCAATGGCTTGATAAATCGCTCGCTCACGGTAAAGTTGATATTCCTGCCTCAGACTTTCCATGTCACGCCGTAACGCTCCTAATTCAATTTCCTGTTTCACTTCATCCAAATTTGTCATGGGAAGCGTTTTAGGCGATGGCAATTGATAGTCTTCTTTTAAAGCACTTATAAAATATCCGGCAATATTTTGTACCTTCCCATCGCGGTATGGTTTGGATGCTTCAATCACCTTGATTTTGTCTTGAATGAAAGACGCCTCATAATCTTGCAACAGTTGCCTCACTTGCATCTCAGATAGCCCAAAATGGCGTTTTAAGCTGCTTTTAAGTGCCTCCCCTGTGGTGGATGGCCCCGCCCCTGTCTCAGCGGCTATTTTGGTGCCGAGTCGGATCTTTTTGGGGCGCTCTTTCAAGCCAAATCGGACTTTAACCACTTTGCGGCCCTCTTTCACATATTCAGGGGTAATGACCAAATCTGAGTACATGTTCACTTCATCAATGGCTTTATCAAGCACCCGCCGCTTAAAATCCCGAAAAACATCATACAAACCAGCCGTCACACCCATCAGTTTTTTAAACATGGCCATGTCAAACCATTTCGTATTAGGCAACCCACGATAGCGAATACAGTTTTCATAAAGTGCCAAACCATAGCTTGAACGAAAATGAGATTGAATAACCAAATCAATTTTGCCAAACATGGAAGGTGTATGAAGCAACTGTTTCATACGGGGTGAGTAGGCGTAATAGCACAGGGGACCCTCAAGGCTCACACTGGCAATAATGGAGCTGGCTGTCCAGTTTTCAGTACCCGTCACATCATTAATGAGGTTCCACTCAATGACGGTCGTAATTAACCCTTTTAAGGCTTCTTTAATCGCCGCATGGTTATTGCCATGATAACCAATCAAGCGACACAATTGCTTGACCGTAATTTCATGTTCTTCCTTTTGCATGAGCTCTTTGTAGGCATGATACAACAAGGCATTGCTGATTTTACGTTGCAACAACGTCAACGAGTTTGAGCAATGAATAATGGCGGCATGCTTTTTAAGTTCCGCCTTTACCATTTTTTTTGGGCGCCCTACCGTCGTCTCATTTGATCCCATATCCGTCACATTTTGTCCCATACTTGTCACATCCCATCCCATGAACGTCACAGTTTATCCCATAGCCGTCACAAACTTTCCCATAAACGTCACATTTGAAGCAATAAAATCTTTTCTCATCATCGTGTTACAACACCCTAAACAAAAGCTAAACATATAAACAAAAACACAACAAGATGATGCTGAATTTTTTATGTTTTTATAGGTGGTATAAAACATAACTAATGATATATTAGGCATTGACGTAATACAACGACAGGAGTCCCACATGGAAATTATCGCTTTTGTAAATAACAAAGGTGGCGTTGGTAAAACAACGTGTAGCAAATTAATGGCGGAGCATCTCAGTAAAACCCAAAAAATGCGAACGCTTTGTATTGATTTTGATCCTCAGTGTAATTTTTCACATCAATATTTACAAATGGAAATAGATCCCAGTGCACCTGAAGGATTAATTCCACCCATTCATCCTGATTATGATCCCACTGATAGTGAGGATGCCGATTGGGATGGCCGTAGCAGTATCGCCGAAATTTTTTATGGACATGGGGTGGTTCCTTACCCAACATACGTTGAAAATTTAGACATTGCCCCTGGTCATGCTGAAAAATTACTCACAGCAGAGTCTGTTAGACGATCAGAAGTCGTTGAGAAGGTACATAAACAATTAGCGAACTTTTTAAATTCACCTGACGTGCGTGCCGCCTATGATGCCGTGGTGATTGATACAGCCCCTTCAAAAGGCCCATTAACCATCAGTGTCATCAAAGCAGCGACCCACATCATTATTCCCTCGGTGATGGAAGAGCAGCCGGTGCAAGGTATTTATGGCATGTTGCAATTGTGGATGCAGGAATCGTTGGCAAGGGATAAATCACGACCTTTAAATTTAATAGGGATATTACCGAACATGTTTAAGCAAACACGCTTGCATCGGGATATTTTAAAGAGCCTTCAGGAGAATTCTGCCATCAGCAAATATATTTTACCGGTGAAATTTTCACAACGAATTGTGTTTGCGGAAGTCGATGCGGCAGATTCCACGCCACGTTCAATCTTTGATTTTCCAGAATTGCATGTCGCTAAATCTGAAGCAATGGAAGTCTGTAGTTTAATTTCAGAGAGGATATTCGCATGAGCAAAAAGAAACGATTTGGTATCTCAGATGCTTTAACACGGGGATTAAGTGAAACGATTAATGTGGTTGAAAATAATTTGGGTGTGTATCGAAATATAGTGCTGCCTTTATCACGTATTGAATTGGACCCCAATAATCCCCGCAAGCTCGCGATCGATTTATCCGATATTCGCGAGGGCATTCGTCCGGATGATCCGTCCTATCAAGTCAAGCAGCAAGAATTGGAACGTCTCAAAGAACTGGCGCATACCATCAAATCAAATGGCATTATAAACCCCATCGTGGTTTACAAGTTGGGCGAATATTATCGCGTGGTAGCGGGTGAGCGACGTTGTTTGGCCTCCATTTTAGCCGGTAAACAAGAAATTGAAGCGCGTACTTTTAATGAAAAACCCAAAGCGTTTGAGTTGAAGTTAATTCAATGGGTGGAAAATACGGCGCGTGAAGATTTAACACTGGATGAGCGATTGGATAATATGAAGGAAATTATGAATGAGTACCACAAACGTCACGGTGAAGTTGAGATGACAGCGACTTTGCTTAAAAATATCACGGGGTTATCGTTATCACAAATGACCTATTATTTGGCAGCCATTAATGCGCCCTATGATGTGAGGGAGCAGATTCAAAAGGGCACCATACGTAATCTGGACAAAGCCGCTTTGCTGGCGGGTGTCACCTCAGATGAGGCGCGGCAACAAGCCATTGAAGCGTGTATTGCCGGGTCAAGCTTAAAGGATTTGCGAGGCATCATTAATCAACAGAAAATACGGAAGAAAACTAAATCCAGCTTGAACCCTTCGACACGCGGACGCAGTCCCTCCAGTATTAATATGGGTAGTACGGTGAAAGCAGAAGTGGTGAAAACCATTATAAGCTGTGTGGTCTCTAAAAAAGAATATAAACACTATATGGACTTGTTTGCTCAAATTAACTGGATGGATTTGCGTCAAACAACGAAAGCATTTAGAACACTGGTTGAATTATTAGAAACAGAGATGGCCGTATGATGATTGAGAAAAAAGTAATGACTTCGATTAAGTTACAGAAAAGGCTGCACCTGCAATTACAGCGTCATGTGATAGACGACGGCTATGGGATGCGCGGGAAGAGTAAATGGATTGTTGAAGCGATTGAGTCTTTCTTGACATTATCTGACTACCCGACCTTGGTTGATATAGCGGAGGACATGGATCAGTTAAGTGACGTCATTTGCATTCGCTTGCCTGAGGAGATGGTATTACGCATTGAGCAAGCGGTGATTCATATACGGAAGCAATATCCCTCCATTGAGGGAGTGAAAAGCAACCTGATTCGCGCCAGTATCATTCAGCGTTTGCTGCGGGCGAAGACTTCGGTCACCGAAGTTTGATTTAACTATATGAAAAATAATAATTTTAATTAAAATTAAATCGCCTTTAACATTATCCCACAGCCGTCACATATCGTGGCAGGTTTACCGAATGGTGACGGTTGTGGGATGTTTAGTGAGACGGCATTTTACTTAAATGAATCTCAAGGCGAAAATGTTTGAAAGTTAGTTTATGGGGTGCTAGCACGCAACCAAGTTTGGATTTAGGCAACAACGCCGGTGTTCCACGTAGAACACTTAAGCTTGTCGCTCCGAGTACAGCGAAGAATCTCCCTAGTCATACCCCAGCTATACACATTCCTCGCGTGCTTTACGCAACGTCCGTGTAGCACCTCCACCATGCGATGCTTAGCACCTCGGACTTGAATGGATTATTCATACAGATATGAAGTTAAACTTCATATTTGTATGAATAAATGCTATCCTATTGAATGTAATATATTATTTTTTAGGTAAATCAATATGATAGGCATTATTAAGCGAGAAATATTAGCGGAATTGTTAGAATTAGCAGCTAGCTATCCCATTATTACGATAACTGGGCCTCGCCAGTCAGGTAAAACGACACTTGCTATAGAAACCTTTCCGACTAAACCATATGCAAACCTGGAAGAGCTTGATATCAGAAGTTTTGCAAAAGAAGATCCGCGCCGATTTTTAGGGCAATTTCCGGATGGGGCTATTCTGGATGAAATTCAGCACGCGCCAGAATTGCTTTCATATATCCAGTCAATTGTGGATCAAAAAAATAGTCATGGGATGTTCATTTTAACGGGATCTCATCAGCTTGAATTACAGCGAACAGTCACGCAGTCGCTTGCTGGTCGTGTTGCATTATTACAATTACTTCCTTTAAGCCTTACTGAGGTTCGGTCAATCAATGATAAAATGACGGTGGATGATTATTTGTTGCATGGATTCTACCCAAGGATATATAAAGATACCCTTAATCCGACAAAAGCCTATGCTAATTATGTTCATACCTATCTTGAGCGTGATATCAAACAACTTATTAATGTAAAAGACATAACGACATTTCGTAAATTTATTAAACTGTGCGCGGGTCGTGTTGGTCAAATACTAAATATGACTGCTTTATCAAATGAAGTTGGCATTTCATCGCATACCATTAAACATTGGCTTTCAATTCTTGAAGCTTCCTATATTATTGTATTACTTCAACCCTATTATGAAAATTTTGGTAAGCGATTAATAAAATCACCCAAACTGTATTTTAGTGATGTTGGTTTAGCCAGCTATCTACTGGGGATAGAATCAGTCACACAGTTAAGCCGAGATCCATTGCGTGGCTCACTATTTGAAAATCTTGTATTAATGGATCTTATTAAACGACGATTGAACATTGGAAGAGAGCCGCGATTGTATTATTATCGTGACAGCAGCCAGCAGGAAATAGATATTATTTATCAGGCTGGTCATCGACTTATTCCAATTGAAGTGAAAGCATCTGAAACATACCATCATGATTTTCAGAAAACATTACAATATTTTTCTGATTTAACTAAATCACGATGCAGTGATAGCTATATTGTTTATGCTGGAAAACATGAACAGGTTGTCGGAAAAACGCATATCTTGAATTATAAGAATATGGATCTCATCACTCAGGAATAATTAATTGAGGTTATCCTAGAATCCGTTGAAATTTGAAAGAGTGGCTCCGTCGTGGAATACTGCATGTGTTCAGCGACATTTCCAAATCATTAAGCATTATCGGCGATATTCTGACTTGTCTGGCTATTATGGGCTAAATATCAGTTTGTCAGGCCCCGTTTTCCGAGATGTTTTTGTTCAAACAATTCAGCATAGACATTACACAATGCTGAACGTAACCTTGCTTCACCTTTTGGGTTATTCTCAGCCATATATGGAGCAAGAGCATCTTTCAACTGAGCATGCAAATCTTCATTAGACTTGGATGTCGCACGAATATTTTCAATTTTTGCCTGCAACCCTCTAACCACTGCCACCTGTTTTGGATCGCTACCAAATAATTTAGTTCGCAGTCCTCGCAAAAGGTGTTCGTAATATCTTTCAATTATTATATTAACATCGATTATGGCATCATTTAAGTTAATAGCACAATCAACTTGATTGAACTTACAATCTAATTGTTCTACGGCTAGAGTTGCTAGTTTATGTGTACTAGCACATTTATCAATGGCATTCTGCTTTTCTAGTACAACATCGGGCAAATCTGTAAATTCATTTTTTATTGTATTAATAAATTCAGCAATGCGCTTAACATCATTCTTATTTTTTACACGTTCAATGGCTAAAAATTGATAGAGCTCATTTCTTTTCATGGAAGTATTATCTGCTATTTCATTGATATGCTTTCTTATGTGCTGCTGTACTTGTTTTACAAATCTTTCTAATAATTTAAGCTGATTAAGTAAAAGTAGAATGCTATCTAATGAATCTGTTTGACCCTTCCAGGCTCCGAGCAACACTTTTAATTTAATATCCGAATTTTGAAGCGCAGCGGCATCAAATTCTCTTTTTATGGACTGTAAAACCACAGGAATTCTGGATTCCATATTCATTGTAAAATGCGCTAAAAAAACCTTGCCTTGCGCCTCAAAAGCTAAGGCCGTACAAGCATTTAAACCATCCGTTATAAGTTCATCTCCATTTGAGCTAATTGCATATCCTTGAACCGGCACATACCCAATTTCATCAAGAGAAGAATCCGTATTAGATTGAAGATATAAATTAACTCGCGCGCGGGCATAAGAGGTTTCAGAGCCATTATTTTTTTTAACTTCAAACATAGATTGAAATCTCTTTTCTAATATAATAACTATAGCAGAGATCGTGATTTTTTTGGCTTTTTGATTAAACTTTGTCATTTCTTCTGGACTTTTGGCCAAGTGTCAGCTGTCACCGATAAGAACCCACCGATTGACACCCTTAAGTAAACGGGGTCAGGCTTGCACAATTGCACTTCGTATTTGGTGCGCGGTTTAGTGATAAAACAGAATTAGTGCTTTCATTCTTGTTTAATCTTCTCATACCAAAGAAAGCCGTCAAGCTGGATGATTACCTTGACACAGAACTATTCTTGCTGGCTCTTTATAAAGCGTATAATGAGCAATTTAATACATTTCAAAACAGGAAGCAGCGAGATGCATTTTGTATTCGTGTGATTGGTTTAGCGCAGAGCGTGTTGTCTCCAGAGACCGCGTTGGCCGCATCAGTTCTGTAAAGCTGAAATTTTTGTTCGATATGAATTTTGATTCGCGCCAAGGTGCCCGCCTGACCCCCCAGCAACATCGGCCACCAGCGATGGTTGTAGAACTCGCGTGGCCAAATGTATTCACCAAAATCTAAACCTGCCTCCCAGCCCCCCAATCGAGTATCAGGAAACCGACCCCCACCCCAGATAAATTCAAGCGTGCGCATTTTGTCTTGAAATGCTCTGGCAAACGCTATTCGGTCAATGCCGGGTAAAGTAAGTTGTAAGTAGCCAATGATTTGTCGGTAAACCAATCGACATTTATCATAATTTGTGTAGTTGGCGCTAAATGCCCCCCATTCTTTGTCAAGCAATGTAAATGCCTGCTCGAGCGTCTTGTGATTATAATGCAGGCGGGGTGTTCTAATAATACGGGGTGCGTGTGTTTCTCTGAATGCATTTAACGCTCGGTTAAGTTCATTATCATGATCAAAGTCTTTATTCAGTGCGGCGGTGACATCCGCTGCTGAACTGTTTTTAATAATAGTAAAAAGAGAGCTTAAGTCATCAGGTGCTTGTGTCGGCATCGCAAAAATATACGGCTTATATCGCATATATTGCCGTTCTCTTTCCGCTTCACCACCATCTAGCTTGTCAAAGTAAGGTGCGATTCTAGCCGCTAACTCAGGGTCGCCTTCACCTAAGGCAAATTCATAAGGGGTGACACGAATGATCGTATTGCCGCCACGAGTCACGACATTACCGGCTTGCAGCAACAAAGAAGGATCTTTCTCCAGCATGGCTAAGAGCTCATTAACCGCTTCTTCTTCCGCATCCGCTGCCAAATCTAAGGCTTTCAAAATGCCGCTATTCTTAGAAGGCAGGGTCTCATAAATCTGAAGCAGCATTTCTAGAGGTAACCATGAAAAGAAACTGTCTTTACACTGCTGTAAAGCCTTGAGATCGTCAAATTGATCACGCGTTAACATTTTAAATGGCCTCGCTTTGACTGGCTTATTAGTGTCGCAAAATTTTATAGTTGCTCATTATATAGGCATTTCAGGCGGGATGCAAACAAAAATGGTAAGTGCTTGATTATATGTCAATTAGAGCAATCAGTGTTGGCAATTGCTGCCAAGGCAATGCGATAACACGATCAGATAGTTTTCTTTCGCGCGGTACGCGGCACACAACGTATCCGAATTCAATGCATGGATATTCGGACATAAATATTTCCAGATGACGGCAATCATGACGTGATGGTTGTTCTGTCCATTTTACTTCGATAGGCAAATAGTGTTGATGCATATCAATAACATAGTCAACTTCTGGCCCATTATGATCTCGCCAATACTGTAAACGAAAGTACGCGGCGCTTAAATGTAGATAGCGTAATAATTCCATGCCAATAAATTGCTCGAATAAAGCAGCTTGCGTGCGTTGAGATAACTTTTGTCCTTCTTTAGCACATAAACGTTTTACACCCAAATCAAAAAAAAGATATTTAGAGGCTTTTGTTAATTTTCTGCGTGATGCATCTACGATGGGGCTGATTCCTTTGATGATAAGGCAGTCTTCAAGAATATGAAAATATTCTGTTATGGAATGCACACTAACACCAACATCCTGTGATAATTTTGTAAAGTTGATTGGTTCGCCCATTGAAAGTGCCGCTAATTCAAGGAAGCGTGAAAAGGCACCTAAATTTCTAATGAGCCCCTCTTGACGAATTTCTTCCTCTAAATACGTTTCAACATAGGCGGCAAGATCTTGTTCACGATCAGTATCCGTTGCATCAAATAAAATACCTGGCAAGCTGCCATATAATAAGAGGGAAGTTAAATCGATTTTGGTGTCGTTTAATTCAGGTAGACATAAAGCATCAAGATGTAATACAACGACACGGCCCGGCAACAAATTGATATCGCCTTGGCGATTGTGCTTAAGTTTTCTGGCCGATGATCCTGTTAAAATAAATTGTGCGCGTTGACCATCAATGAGGTATTGCGCAACATCCATGAGTTCTGGAACTTTCTGAACCTCATCGATGACGACCAATGGCGGGTGACGAAGTTTCTTTGTGGCCCAAATGGCTTCGATTTCAGCGCTTAAACTGTCAGGATCTTGTTCAAATTGCAGGCGTTGTTTGGGGATGGCAAGATTGTAGCTTAAATCTGCCTTGGCAACTTTTTTCAGAAGTGTTGTTTTACCTGTTTGTCTGGCGCCGAGCAATAAAACACTTTTACCGCGATTCAATACGGATTGCAGATTTTTTTCAAGTAATCGATGGTGGTAGGCTGTCATTAAACTATAATAGCAGAAATATTTAAATTGTTTCGAGTTTTTCACTGAAAAAATGAAATTATATCAGGATTTTCTTAATTAAAATAACGTTTAACTGCGCTATTTTAAAACAAATATCATCTTGACGAAGCATTCATATTTTTTAAGCGATCAGGAATACGATGCCCGCGCCGCGTCAGTTTAAGGGTGTAGACACTGTCTTTCATGATGGCTCTGCGGATACCGGATGAAATGGTCACAATCAGCATCAACGGCAATAACGTGGTGTAATCATTGGTAAGCTCAGATGTCATGATAATCGCGGTGAGCGGTGCGCCGGTGCTTGCTCCAACCATGCCGGCAATGCCAGCGAGTGCACCAAACTGGATGCTGATGTCTATTTGTCCGGGAAATAGGCTTTGGCATAATAAAGCAAAACAGGCACCAAGACAGGCGCCAATAAACATCAATGGGGAAAAGATACCGCCTGAGCCGCCTGACCCCAGTGTGATGGCGGTATCAATTAATTTTAATAACGCTAAAAGCAATAAAAAGGCTGGATGCGTCATCATGCCAGTGAGGATGTCCAAAATGGTTGCATAACCTACACCTTGAATATAATAATGGCCAGTGTATCGCATCATGAGGTACATGCTGATTCCTACCAAGAACATACCTGTCATATGCCTGAGATAATAACCGCCTCGCAAGTTGTCAAAGGTATCCTCGGAAAAATAAATGGAACGGATAAAAATGGCAGAAAGAAGGCCAAGAAACAGACTGAGTACGATATAACTTAAGATTTCCGGAACAAAAATTTGAGAGACCGCCGTCGTATTTAATGGAATAAAAGCACCGGTACCAAATTTAATATAGCTAATATAGGTTGCAACGGCGGTTGCAAGTGTCACAGGAATGATGCTTCTTGGACTTAATTCAGGAAGCATGATTTCAAGTGCAAATAAAACGCCGCCTACCGGAGCGTTAAAAGTGGCGGCAATACCCCCACCCGCACCACAAGCAATGAGCGTAATACGTTCCCACTTTGGAACGTTCATCCATTGTGCGATGCTTGAACCAAATGCAGCACCAATTTGAATGATAGGCCCTTCGCGTCCAACCGAGCCGCCTGAACCAATGGTGATTGAGGAGGCTATGGATTTTATCAAAGCGACCACCGGCCTGATAATGCCATGTTCATAATAAATGGCATCCATTGCCTCAGGCACACCGTGACCCTTCGCTTCAGGCGCGTAATTCTTGATAAGAAAGGCTACCAAAATGGCACCAATCACAGGTACAAAAATAATGCCCATCCCCCAGGTGCTAGCGGCGGCATGCTGCAACACGTCGTAGTCTAATGAGAAAACGCCATAAAAAAGAAGATTATGAAAAAAAGCGATAAGCTGTCGAAAAACAATGGCGCCAAGACCTGCGACCATGCCAACTAACAGTACCAATAGATAGAAGCGCGCAAAATGCCGAAATTTGTTTAGGGAAAGCATATCCTTTGTTTCCTGAAAATGAGATATCTGTTTAACCAAACCAAACAATTGCCCATTTTCCCGCATGGCTATTTTCATAACATACTTGATAACATAGTCATCCTGATAGTGTTTTTTGCGTGAAGGATATTCAGATGCCTTGTTGCATCAATCCCAACTGGGTAGGGCGCGATTAGGCGTTTTTTGCCGTCATCCACCAATTTGGTGGATTACGACGCACAAAGCGCGTCTAATCCACCCTACATTATGCGCGGAATCATCCTGATAGTGTTTTTTGCGTGAAGGCTATCCTGATGCCTTGTTGCATAAATCTCAACTGGGTAGGGTGGATTAGGCGTTTTTTGCCGTAATCCACCAATTTGGTGGATTACGACGCACAAAGCGCGTCTAATCCACCCTACATTATGCGCAGAATTATCCTGATAGTGTTTTTTGCGTGAAGGCTATTCAGATGCCTTGTTGCATCAATCCCAACTGGGTAGGGCGCGATTAGGCGTTTTTTGCCGTAATCCACCAATTTGGTGGATTACGACGCACAAAGCGCGTCTAATCCACCCTACATTATGCGCAGAATCATCCTGATAGTGTTTTTTGCGTGAAGGATATTCAGATGCCTTGTTGCATCAATCTCAACTGGGTAGGGTGGATTAGGCGTTTTTTGCCGTCATCCACCAATTTGGTGGATTACGACGCACAAAGCGCGTCTAATCCACCCTACATTATGCGCAGAATCATGACTTTTTAAGCCATTATTAAAAATGGTCAAAGTAAAGTGGAGGGCGGGACATGCAACATAAACGAAGTGAAATCATACCGCTTTAGCAGTAAAAAATTAAATTTTTATACTATGAGTGCCATAGCAAGTTGGCAGAATGATTAAACTTACCGCTATAGCAGTACATAAGTCCTTTTATGAAAGAAATAACCAAATAAGTACTTTAAATCTTTTAAAATTACTGCTATAACAGTAATATAATATAATTTATGGTGTACTGATGAACTCACAGGAGATTGCTCAATTAGTGCGATATTGCCGTAAACAGAGCGGCTTGTCACAGCGTGAACTAGCCAAATTGGCTGGGGTGGGTAAGACCGCGCTTTTTGATATTGAAAAGGGTAA
>Ga0155640_1122_pt1 | contig 22424 bp, 22 predicted proteins | sample RifCSPhighO2_12_FD_107297 | JGI IMG/M metagenome (GOLD analysis project Ga0155640, IMG submission 107297) | Gammaproteobacteria bacterium RIFCSPHIGHO2_12_FULL_45_9 | reverse complement strand
CCTTTTGCGGTACACTGCCGAGCCAACGATGACTACCATGGTCCTGCTCCTATGTTAGCCACACATGAATCACTAGACTTCACGGTTCTTTCTCGCGATGACATCCAAGCATTATTGCGGCAACACTCTATCCATTTGACCGTAGATGAAGTGCTTACGGTGCAAAAAAGCTTTTTAAATCGCCCACCTACGCTGTCAGAATGTATTTTATGGTCTATTCAGGGATCCGAACATTGTTCTTACAAGAGTAGTCGTAAGTATTTGAAAAAATTTGTTACTTCAGGGCCCAACGTTATTCTTGGCGCGAAAGAAGATGCCGGTATTGTTAGCATTGCCATCGATAATAATGGCAGACGCTATGGTTTAGTCGTTAGTCATGAGTCTCACAACCACCCTTCGCAAATTGTGCCTTATGAAGGTGCAGCCACGGGTGTTGGCGGTAATGTTCGTGATGTCTGTTGCATGGGTGCTGATGTGATAGCAGTGGCGGATAGCCTGCGGTTTGGCGATATTACCCGTTCCAAAACCGCGTGGATTCAAGAGGGTGTCGTATCAGGTATTGCAGGATATGGTAATCCACTAGGCGTCCCGAATCTGGCGGGCGATGTCTATTATGATGCGGGCTATAATGAGAATTGTTTAGTGACCGTCGTCACATTGGGTATCGTGCCGGAGGAGGAGATTATACATTCTTATGCGCCGCCGCATGCAGAGGGTTATGTCTTTATCCTAGTCGGTAAGCCAACGGATAATAGTGGCTTTGGCGGAGCGAGTTTCGCTTCTTCTGAATTACATGAAGATCAGCAAGAAAAAAATAAAGGTGCGGTGCAAGAGCCAAATGCGTTCTTGCAACGGCATTTGTTAAAAGCCAATTATGCCTTGTTCCGCATCCTCAAAGAGCAAGGTCTGCTGCATCGCGTTGGGTTTAAAGATTTAGGTGCGGGTGGTGTGGCTTGCGCTAGCGTGGAATTGGCTGATGCAGGTGGCTACGGCGCAGATATTAATGTTGATCTAGTGCCAACTGGGATGGGTGGGTTACATCCGGCTGTTGTTTTATGCTCGGAGACACAAGAACGATTTATGTGGGTCGTACCGCCTGATTTAGTCGATATGATTGTGCATCATTATAATCATACTTTTGCACTACCTATAGTGTCTTATGGTGCGCAGGCTGCAGTGATTGGCAAGATTCGTGCAGATGGCATCTATCATGTGACTTATCGCGGTCAAGACCTTGTGAATGCAAAAGCGAGTGATATTACCCATGGGTTACTTTATGACCGGCCGGTAGTGGTAGTGAGTAAATCACTTAGCGAGCCGCAATTACCCTTGCCGAATGATTTTAATGCGGTGTTATTGCAATTATTAGCACATGAAAATATTGCTTCGCGAGCACCCATTTTTGAAATGTATGATAAACAAGTACAAGGGCGCGCGGCGATTGAAGCAGGTATGGCAGATGCGGGCGTGTTGCAACCTTTTAATGAAGAACGCTACCCTGCGGAAATTCGCCAAACCGGTGTTGCCTTCTCCTTAGACCAAAATCCTCGTTATAACAAGATAGATGCTTATTGGGGCGGGGTGAATGCGGTGATTGAGTCGGTGCGTAATGTGGCAGCGACGGGTGCTATGCCAATTGCATTGACCGATTGTTTGTGTTTTGGCAACCCAGAAAAACCCGAGCAAATGGGCCAGTTTGTCGAATCGGTTCGCGGCATTATTGATGCTTGTGCTGCTATCACATTAAAAGAATTCCCAGAAGCAACCTTGCCAGTCATTGCTGGAAATGTTTCGTTCTACAACGAGTCACCACAAGGCGCTATCCCAGCTAGCCCCATGATTTGTTGTATTGGTCAGTTGCCCGATGTCGATAAGGCAGTGACTAGTCATTTTCAACAAGCAGAATCGTTAATAATTTTAGTCGGTGCTCGTAAAGATGAATGCGGCGGCAGTGTGTACTACCAACTTGCTGGCCAATTAGGCGCTGCCTTGCCTCGGCCTGACTTGCAGCAGATTGACCAGGAAATTCATGCGGTGGTTGATGCGATTCAACAAGGGCTAGTGTTATCTGCACATGATATTTCTGATGGCGGTATTGCAGTGGCATTGGCTGAGATGTGTTTTAAAAACAGCCTTGGTATACGCGTAGGAATCCCAGGTGATTTGGCTGTGGATAAGAAGTTATTTAGTGAAACAGGTGGTTTTGTTCTAGAAGTCACTCGCGAAAAGTGGCCCGTGTTGCAGGCACTGTTTGCGGAACGGCAAGTGCCGATTTTCATGCTGGGACAAACTAGCAAAGAGCCGCGAATATGGATAGCAGATGACGAACGTGCGGGTGAGGGGATGCTATCATATTACCTCATCGACCTATCTATCACTGCTGCTAAATTAGCTTGGGAGAACGGCCTGCGGGAGAAACTACTATGAGTACTAAAGTTGATTATCGTGCTGCGGGTGTGGATATTGACGCGGGTAACGAGGCCGTCAAGCGGATTAAGCGCGCCGTCGAAAGTACGTTTTCTCCAGCAGTGCTGACCGAGATAGGTAGCTTTGGTGCTTTATATGACTTGAAGGCAATCATGGAGCGTTATCGCCATCCCTTATTAGTGCAGAGTATTGATGGTGTGGGTACCAAAATGATCGTGGCACGCATGATGCAAAAGTACGATACCATTGGTATGGATTTAGTGAGTGCAACGGCGAACGATATTGCCGTGTTGGGAGCAAAACCGCTGACGCTATTGGATTATATTGCTAATGATAAATTGGAGCCGGCTATCATCGAGCAAATTATTGCTGGCATGGTGAAGGCCTGTCGTGACTGTGATATTGCTTTAGTAGGCGGTGAGACAGCGGAGATGCCGGGTACTTATCTACCTGGCGAGCAAGACTTGGTTGGCGTTATCACAGGGGTAGTAGAAAAAGACCAAGTTATCTTAGGTAAAAATATTGAAGCTGGCGATAGAGTATTAGCTTTTGCTTCTAGTGGTTTGCATACCAATGGTTTTTCGCTAGCCCGCAAATTATTTTTTGATGTGGGAAAGTATGCGGTGTCAACAAAGTTGCCCGAGTTGGAAAAAACGTTGGGAGAAGAGTTGCTAGTCCCACACATTAATTACACGAACCCGATTTTGCATTTGCTACAGCAGAATATCTCTATTAAGGGAATGGCACATATTACCGGTGGTGGTTTGCTAGAAAATGTACCACGCATTTTGCCTGTCCATTGCGCTGTGGAATTAAATCTTAAAAAAATGCCGACATTACCCATTTTTAGCATTCTTCGTGATTTGGGCCAGTTAGATGACACGGAAGCCTATCGCACTTTTAATATGGGGGTGGGTCTTGTCATGATTGTGTCTCCAGCGACGGTGGATAATATGTACGCTGCATTGCAGTTCTACCCGCAATTGCCATTATTTGATATTGGTCAGGTCGTGCAAGGTCGGCGTGAGGTGAGGTTACTCTAATGCGCATTGGTATTATTCAATTTCCTGGTTCTAACTGCGAGCGCGAGACCATGTTGGCCGTTAAGCGTGCCGGCATGGAGCCGGTCGAGTTTCTCTGGAACGAGTCCCATGAAAAACTAAGAAGTTTAGCCGGCTATATTATCGTTGGCGGTTTTTCTTATGAAGACCGCTCGCGCGCGGGCATCATTGCTGCATTGGATCCGATTATCAGCGTGCTGCGCGAACAGAGTGAATACGGTAAGCCTATTTTAGGTATTTGTAATGGCGCGCAAATTTTAGTCGAAACAGGATTAGTGCCAGGTATAGAAAATTATAAGGTAGGTGTGGCATTAACAGAAAATAAACGTATACGAGATGGCAAAGTACTGGGTACCGGTTTTTATAATGCTTGGGTACATATGCGCTTAGCTAAAGAATATCAACGTAACGCTTTTACTCGATATTTATCACATAAAGAGGTTTTACTTGTTCCCGTGGCGCATGCAGAAGGGCGATTTGTAATGGATCAGGCATTATTGCTGGAAGTCCAAACCCAAGGGCTAAATGTATTTCAGTATTGCGATGCGAAAGGTCAGGTTGTCGATGCTTTTCCAGTGAATCCGAATGGGTCCATAGGCAATATTGCCGCACTCACCAATAAGCGTGGTAACGTCATGGCGATGATGCCACATCCTGAACGTACCCCTAATGGCGATGCTATCTTTCAATCTATGCGTGATTATATTACCCAAGGATATTTGCCGGAAGTGGATTCGCTCTATTATATGCCTCGGCGTTATGCAATCACTGCTTATCGAGTCGAAGGGCACGAGTGTATTGTTGAATCAATTATTACAGATAATCAAGCAGTTACTGTGCAGAATACCTTGTGTCAGTTGGGCTTGCCAGTGGAAGTGCGACGCTATGTGCATTGGGAAGTGAAGGGTGGAGAAGCAGGGCGAATTCAGGAAAGCGGTGTGCTTTACAATCCTCGCAAGGAGCAGGTAATGTCCCCTCCCCCCCACGTTTTTGGTGGGGGGGAGGGTGAGGGAGGGGGGGTGAAATCACACTCCTTCCTCATCCGTGCCAAAGAAGACATGGTCGGTCAACAGCGCAAGCAGCTATTGCAAGACCACTTCGGTATCACTGGGATTGAAGCCATTCGTCATGGCATTTTATGGCGTATTTCAGCTAAAAATGGTAATATGGCGGCCATTGTGGACAAGATCATTCACTCACATATTTTGTTTAACCCTTATGCCTATGACTGCTACAACTACTAATGCAGATACGTTGGATCGAATTCGCCAAGGGCTTACGCAGTGTTTAACGGCAACCCACTTTGCTATTGGTCAAAAATATCAAGGTAAAGTGCGCGATGTTTACGATCTTGGCGATAAGCTAGTTCTTATTACCACAGATCGGCAAAGTGCATTTGACCGAGTGATCGCGGCAGTGCCTTATAAAGGGCAGGTATTAAATTTAACAAGTGCTTGGTGGTTTGAACAAACTGCTGACATTGTTCCCAATCATTTGATCGCAGTGCCTGATCCAAATGTTGTTATTGCCAAAAAATGCCAAGTGTTTCCTATCGAGTTTGTGGTCCGTGGTTATATTACCGGTACGACCAATACCTCATTATGGACCCAATACCATAACGGCGTACGTCAATATTGCGCTCATGTACTTCCAGAAGGACTGAGAAAGAATCAACGGTTAGCGCAGCCATTGTTGACGCCAACGACAAAAGATAAAAATCATGATAGGCCTATTAGTTCAGCAGAAATCGTTGCGGAAGGTTGGATGACACAGACTGAATGGGATGCTGCTAGTGTGATTGCAATGCAGTTATATCAGCGTGGTGTGGAAATTGCAGCCAAGCATGGGCTAATGCTAGTCGATACCAAATATGAGCTAGGTCAAGATGAGCAAGGCCGTATTATTTTGGTTGATGAGATTCATACTCCTGACTCGAGTCGTTATTGGTTGCAACCTAGTTATGAAGAACGAATGGCGCAGGGGATAGAGCCAGAGAATATTGACAAAGAATTTTTGCGTTTATGGTTTGTTAAACATTGTGACCCATATAACGATAAAGTTTTGCCGACCGCGCCGCACGAGTTAATTATTACCTTGGCTGCGCGTTACATACAGCTTTATGAAATGATTACTGGGCGCATTTTTGTTTTTCCGAAGACAATACAGCCTGCTGAAGAACGTATTATGCGGAATATTGCGGGGTATTTATAACTCCGTCATTGCGAGCCATGCACAACCAAAGGTAACTCACCATGTGTGGAATTGTCGGCATTTACAGTCATGAATCGGTTGCGGTAGAGCTCTACGACAGCTTAATTCATTTGCAACACCGTGGCCAAGACGCAGCGGGCATTTTAACTTGTGATGAGCGCTTTTATGTTAAGCATGGTTTAGGCTTGGTAAAAGAGATTTTTTCTGTACCAGATATGCAGCAGTTGCACGGTAACATAGGCATTGGCCACTCGCGTTATCCTACGGCGGGGGGTTATCGCCTAGAAGATACTCAGCCGATGTGGATCGGCAGCCCACGTGGTATCGCCTTGGCGCATAATGGTAACTTGGTTAATCATCACGAATTAGCTAAAGAAATTACTCGCGAAAAACATCGCCATCTCAATTCTACTACTGATTCGGAAGTGTTACTGCATTTACTCGCAGAAGGTTTTGAGCAGTTAGGTTATTCTAATGATGAAGATGATGAATTTTTTACTATGCTTTGTCAGGCAGTCAAAACTATTTTTGCACGCGCACAAGGTTCCTACTCCGCAGTATCAACTATTATTGGTAAGGGGTTGGTAGCATTTCGTGATCCACATGGCATTCGGCCCTTAGTGTGGGGAGAGCGTGAGTGTTATCCAGGGAAGAAAGATTATATTTTTGCTTCTGAAACAACGATGTTTTACTCGCTTGAATTTCAGCACAAAGGAGATGTGCAGCCGGGTGAAGTGGTTTTTGTCAACCGCAATGGTAAAATGTATCGGCGCGTGCTGGAACAGAAAACGTTCACTCCTTGCATTTTTGAGTATGTCTACTTCGCTCGTCCTGATGCAAAATTAAATAACATTAACGTGTACCATGCGCGTGAACGTATGGGTCATTATCTCGCGAAGCGCTGGCAAGAAAAGTATCCTAAACAAATGCCAGATGTGGTTATTCCTGCACCTTTTACTTCTAATACAGCGGCAATGGCTTTTGCTAATACGCTAGGTATACGCTATGCCGAAGGTTTATATAAAAATCCCTTTATTGGCAGAACCTTTATTATGCCTAATCAGCAAGATCGTTCGCGGCATGTGCGCTACAAGCTAACGCCGCAGCGGGCAGAAATAGAAAATAAAAAAGTCATCATTATCGATGACAGTATTGTGCGTGGTACGACGAGCCGAGAAATTGTCAAAATGGTACGCGAATATGGCGCGCAGGAAATTTACTTTGCCTCAGCCTGTCCGCCGATTAAATATCCTTGTTTTTATGGAATTGACATGCCATCGCGCCATGAATTAATTGCCGCGCAGCAGACTGAAGAAGAGATTCGCCGATATTTAGGCGCGGATGTTTTGCTATATCAAGATGTGAGTGACTTAGTAGAAGCGGTTGCGGGAGATAGCGGTGAGGCTATGCGAAGCCCTTGTATGGCATGCATGAATGGTGAATATATCAGTGGGAATATTGATATGGCGAAAATGCAAGAGCAGGAGAAGATGCGAGAGAGGAACGCAACATGAAAATCCTATTAATCGGCTCGGGTGCACGTGAACATGCAATAGCCCGCGCGTTGCATCGTTCTCCCTCATTAACCGGACTCTACGCTTACACTAACTCACACCACCCAGGCCTTATTAGTTTATCCACAGAGTACCGCGTTGGTGATATGGCTAATAGCCAAGAAATAGTAGCCTCTGCTAGTCACTGGCAAGTAGACTTAGCTATTATTGGCCCTGAAGCGCCACTTGCTCAAGGGTTGGCGGATGCGCTGTGGCACGCTTCTATTCCTGTTATTGGTCCAACAAAAGCATTAGCGCGTATCGAGACGAGTAAAGCATTTGCTCGTGAATTACTACATAAATATCACATTCCCGGTGCAGCACGATTCCAAATTTTTCATGATATGGTCGATGTGGAAAATTTCTTGCATGATTTGGGTGAAGACGGCTATGTGGTTAAAGCGGACGGTTTAATGGGCGGTAAAGGAGTGAAAGTAGCTGGCGATCATTTACATTCTTTCTCTGAAGCACTGCAATATTGCCAACAACTATGCGCTGAACAACACTCATTTGTGGTTGAAGAAAAATTCGTGGGACAAGAGTTTTCGTTAATGAGTTTTTGTGACGGTAATAGTGTGGTTTCTATGCCGGTGGTACAAGATCACAAGCGAGCATTCGTTAACGATTGTGGTCCCAATACTGGCGGTATGGGAAGTTATTCTGATAGTAATCATCGTTTACCATTTCTTACTGCAGAAGAGGTAGCAGAAGCACAGCATATTAACGAGCTTACTTTCGCTGCATTACAAAAAGAATGCGGAGAAAAATATATTGGCATTTTGTATGGCAGTTTTATTGCTACTAAAAAAGGTATAGCGGTAATTGAATTTAACGCACGTTTTGGTGATCCTGAGGTGATGAATGTATTAGCCATTTTAGAGTCGGATTTTGTGGCAGTCTGTCAGGCCATGATAGAAGGGCGCTTATCTACTACACCGGTTACATTTTTATCATTAGCCACCGTGTGCAAGTATGTTGTGCCGCACGGTTACCCAGATAATCCCCTAAAAAATACGGTGATAGAGGTGGCTGCAGTCCAAAATAAAGAACATTTGTATTTAGCGGCTGTTAACGATGTTGCTGGCAAAATAGTGTCACTGGGTTCGCGTGTCGCCGCGGTAGTGGGTGTGGCGAAAACGATTGCTCAGGCAGAAGTGATTGCAGAAGAAGAAGTACAACGTATTCGTGGGTCGGTGTTTCATCGTGCAGACATTGGCACAGCTGCTTTAATTCAACAACGAATTCAACAAATGCAACAATTAAGAATGAAGGGTTGAAAGTGTTGCGGTTAGGCATTTTAGGCTCAACACGCGGTAGGAATCTTGCTTACTTAATGGAGGCGATTAAGCAGCGGCGTTTGCAGGCAACGATTGAGATAGTGATTAGTAATAAACCCGATGCGTTGATCTTAACTAGGGCGAATAGTTATGGAGTGAAGGCTGCATTTGTCGATCCTCATGGGTTGACGCGGGAACAATATGACGCTGAGTTGACCAAAAAATTTTCCGCAGTCGATTTAATTGTGTTAATTGGGTATATGCGTATTTTATCCGCGGTTTTTGTTACTGAGTGGCATCATAAAATAATCAATGTGCATCCTTCACTATTACCTGATTTTGCTGGCGGCATGGATTTAGCTGTGCATCGAGCGGTATTGGCAGCGGGTGTAAAAGAGACGGGGTGTACGGTACATTTTGTAACAGAAGAAGTAGACGCGGGTCCTATCGTTGTGCAGCAGCGTTGTCCTGTGTTATCTGGCGATACGCCTGAGAGCTTGAAACAACGAGTGCAGGCACTGGAGGGCGAGGCATTAGTGGAGGCGGTGAATAAAATAGCGGGCTCGCAAAGACGGGCTGACAAGTACGACTTAACGAAGTAAGTAACAAGGGACCACCATGCAAAACATCATTCCAATTAAGACGGCTTTACTATCTGTTTCTGACAAAACTGGCATCGCCGACTTTGCTCATCAGCTTGCTGAGCTTAATATTGGCATTATCTCTACAGGAAAAACCAGCCAGCTATTGCAAGAGCAACGCATTACTTGCCGCACTGTCACTGAGGTTACTGGATTTCCAGAAATTATGGATGGTCGAGTGAAAACACTACATCCAAAAATTCACGGCGGTATCTTGGGTCAGCGTGATAAGCATATGGATGTTGCTAAACAGCATCAAATTGAGTGGATAGATTTAGTCGTAGTGAATCTTTATCCTTTTGCAGAGACAATAAAAAAGCCCAATACTACTTTGGCGGAAGCCATTGAACAAATTGATGTGGGTGGCCCAACCATGATTCGTGCTGCAGCAAAGAATTTTGCTTGGGTTGCTATCATTATCGATCCTAATGATTACGCGCTAGTATTAAGTGAAATACGTGAACATCAGGGATTAAGTTTAGCAACACGCCAGCGGTTAGCAGAAAAAGCGTTTGCACATACAGCCGACTATGATGCGGTGATTTGTGGCTATTTGCGCGGCCAAGTTCTCCCCACCCTAACTCTCCATTTAGAAAACCACACTGTATTACGCTACGGTGAAAACCCTCAGCAACAAGCTTCTGCGTACCGTATCGCTGGTACTACTGCAGGTATGTTGTCTGCAACACAACGCCAAGGCAAGCCATTATCGTATAATAACCTTGTCGATGCAGACGCTGCATGGAATTGCGTTCAAGAATTCACTGAGCCTGCTTGTGTTATTGTCAAACACGCGAACCCTTGTGGCGCAGCTCAGCATGAACAGATTACTGAAGCTTTCATGCGTGCATTCAATGCGGATTCTTTATCCGCATTTGGTGGTATTGTGGCGTTAAATCGTCCTTGCACTAAGGCGATTGCTGAGTTTATTTCGCAGATTTTTATGGAAGTGATTGTTGCGCCTTCTTATGAGGCAGAGGCATTAACCAGGCTTGCTACCAAACCTAACTTGCGGGTATTGGCGATGGAAGCACACTTACCATCAGCTAATGAAATGAAGTTTATTGAGGGTGCAGTTCTAATCCAAAATAAAGATACTACCTCCCTGACCCAGGCTGACTTACAATGTGTGACTCAGGCTAAACCTAGTGAGCAAGCTGTGGCTGCCATGTTGTTTGCCTGGCGTGTTTTAAAGCATATGAAATCCAACGCTATTTTAATTGCTAATCAACATGCGACCGTGGGGATAGGGGTAGGACAAGTGTCACGCGTGGATGCAGTTGAGCTGGCAATTCACAAAATGAAGGTGGTTGATGGGGAAGAATTAATTTTAGCTTCAGATGCATTTTTTCCATTTCGCGATAGCATTGATAAAATTGCGCCAACTGGCATTCATACCATTATTCAATCTGGTGGCTCGATGCGTGATGAGGAAGTCATTGCCGCATGTAATGAATATGGACTGGCAATGGTATTTACCGGCAAGCGTTGTTTTCGGCATTAGAAGACGAAAATCCCCTCTCCCCCACGTTGGTTGTGGGGGAGAGGGAAAGGGAGAGGGGGTATAATAACCACATTCCACATTTATCGAGGTTACACCAATGAAAGAAAAAAACTTAGTCACCATTATCATGGGCTCTAAATCTGACTGGCCTATCATGGAGTATGCTGCCATGACCCTGGAGACATTAGGGATTCATTGCGAAGCGCGAGCTCTTTCAGCCCATCGTACGCCAGATGCGCTATCTAAGTATGTGGCTACAGCTGAACAACAGGGCATTGAAGTAGTGATTGCTGCAGCTGGTGGCGCAGCACATTTGCCTGGCGTGATAGCAGCGAAAACACTGTTACCTGTGCTAGGCGTGCCCATGCCAACGTCTACGCTGAATGGGATTGATTCATTACTGTCGATTGTGCAAATGCCGGGCGGTATTCCGGTTGGAACATTGTCCATAGGCAAAGCAGGGGCAATCAACGCTGCTTTATTAGCTGCCAGTATTTTAGCACTGAAATATCCTCGTTATACTGAGGCATTAAAAAAATACCGAGAAGAACAGGCGCAAGCGGTATTAGAGAGTTCAGAGTTGAAGTAAGCTAATTTTTTAAAAGGAAACCCCATGTTCCCTACTACATCACTACATGATTTTGATCCCGCACTGTGGCAAGCGATTGAAGATGAAAAACGTCGCCAAGAAGAGCATATCGAGCTCATCGCTTCTGAAAATTATACCAGTCCATTGGTACTGGAAGCACAGGGCTCTGTGTTAACTAACAAATATGCAGAAGGCTATCCAGGTAAACGTTATTATGGCGGTTGTGAGTATGTGGATGTTGCAGAAAAGCTAGCGATAGAACGCGCAAAGAAATTATTTAATGCAGACTATGCTAATGTGCAACCGCATTCAGGCACACAAGCGAATGTCGCTGCTTACATGGCTATGCTGGCGCCAGGCGATACGGTGTTAGGCATGAGCCTCGCACATGGCGGACATTTAACGCATGGGTCGCCGGTGAATTTTTCTGGCAAGTTTTATCATTTTTTTTCTTATGGCCTACATCCAGATACCGAAGAAATTGATTACGAAGCAGCAGAACGTTTAGCACAACAACATCGTCCCAAATTAATCGTCACTGGATTTTCTGCTTATTCACGTATTGTCGATTGGCAACGCTTTCGTGATATAGCTGATAGCGTAGGCGCTTTGCTGATGTCTGATATTGCGCACATAGCAGGGTTGGTAGCGGCAGGATTGTATCCTTCACCAGTGAATATTGCGGACGTCACTACCACCACAACACATAAAACTCTGCGTGGCCCACGTGGAGGTTTAATTTTAGCTAAAGCCAATCCAGAGTTAGAAAAGAAATTAAACTCGGCCGTATTCCCTGGGGATCAAGGTGGGCCATTGATGCATATCATTGCTGCTAAAGCAGTGGCTTTACAAGAAGCGCTGCAGCCAGAATTTAAAATCTATCAACAGCAAATAGTAAATAATGCCCGAGCTATGGCTAAAGTTATATTGGCGCGCGGCTATAAGATTGTTAGCGGTGGTACAGATAATCATTTAATGTTACTTGATCTGATTAATAAAAATATGACAGGCAAAGAGGCTGAGGCCGCACTAGGTAAAGCGAATATCACTGTTAATAAAAACTCTGTACCTAATGACCCACAATCACCGTTTATTACTAGCGGTTTACGTATCGGCTCACCTGCATCTACGACGCGCGGATTTAAGGAAAAAGAATGTGAACAAGTAGCGCAATGGCTGTGTGATATTTTAGATGATGTGTCGAATCAGAAAAAAATAGACACTATTCGCGAGCAAGTGGTGCAGTTGTGTAAAGCGTTTCCAGTTTACTAGGTGCTGTCGTCAATGAACCCCAGCTCCGTCGTCCCGCGGCTTGTCCGCGGGATCCAGTTAGGCGCTGATTTCATCATATAAGTCATGCCATGGCGCACCTGTTTTAAATATCCAGAGAATTTCATTAATAAAAACTCTTAAATTTCTAGAGCTCAGGAGCGGCTTCTGGATCCCGCGGACAAGCCGCGGGACGACGGAGCTGGGGTTCATTGGCGACAGCACCTAGTAAACACCTATTTTGCATTCTAAAAGGTGCTAACTTATAATGGCGTGCCTGATAAGGATGTTGGTTGAATGATTAGATTTTTCTGGAAACTATTTTTTTTTAATGAACGATGTAGGCTGTTACAGCTGAGCATGCTGATGCTGTTTGTCGAGTTGACACTGATTCGCTGGACAGCAGCTAATATCGCTTTTCTTTCTTTTTACGCAAACTTTGTGTTACTCGCTAGCTTTCTTGGTATGGGTGTTGGCTTCCTGCGCTCAACATCGGCACGAAATTCATTTCATTTTTCCCCTATGCTTTTGGCGTTAGTCATTTTTATTGTCTATCAATTTAGTTATACCTATAAACCGCGACTTAATCCATTGACAGATGACTTAAGTTATTTTGCTACGCTGTTTAAGGATAATCTGTTTCCAGTACATTTGAGTTTGCCTATTGTTTTTATCGCCGTGAGCATAGTGATGTTGACTCTAGCAGAAGGCGTTGCTCGTAGCTTTCAAAAATTTGCTCCCTTGCAAGCTTATCGACTCGAGATTTCAGGTTCACTCTTAGGTGTTTTGTTGTTTTCGCTACTTTCTTTCTTACATGCCACGCCACTGTGGTGGGGCGTGGTGATGAGTGTGCTCTTTATTGCATTGTTATCTAGCGAATGGCGCGCGCATAAATTGTTAGCCTGGTTGCAAGTGCTGTCATTGGTTTGCATGATGATTCCCTTGGTTAAGCAATCAACCGCACCGGATTATCTGTGGTCAGCATATTACAAAATTCAGGTTCAATCTTATTCACATGGCAGAAGTGTCATTAATGTGAATGGGCTGCCACAGCAATTTATTGAGTCGGTCGCGCAACGGAAAAAATACAAGCCATTTTACTTTTACCCCTACCAGCATCTGGCGGCTCCACATGATCTAGATAGGGTGTTAGTAGTGGGTGCGGGTACGGGAGGAGATGTGGCGATTGCTTTGGCGCTGGGCGCAAAACATGTTGATGCTGTGGAAATTGATCCTATGTTATATCAGCTTGGCAAACAGCTTAATCCTGATCGCCCTTACTTTGATCTGCGTGTTTCGATGTATACTGGTGATGGCAGGGCATTTCTTCAACAGCAACATTATCTGTATGACATGATTATTTTCGCATTACCAGATTCATTGATGATACTACCTGGGCAAGCTTCGCTACGTTTGGAAAACTATCTGTTTACGCTAGAAGGCATTAAACAAGTGCGTGAGCACCTAAAGCAAAATGGGGTGTTCACTATGTATAACTATTACCGTCATAAATGGATCGTTGATCGCTATGCTAATACCATCATGACTGTTTTCGGGCAGGCGCCCTGTTTGAATAGCGGTGGCGAGCGGAATTTGTGGCTTTCGGTATTAACAGTGAGTGCTTCGCCCACCGCTATGCAATGTAATAGCCCTTGGCAAGCTGTTACTGAGATGTCTACAACGCCGTCAACGGATAACCACCCGTTTCTATATTTAAAAGATAAAACAATTTCTGGCGACTATATTTATTTCTTCTTGTTTGTTGTGCTAATCACCCTAGGCGCTATCAAGTGGGTGGGCGGCGCTGGCCGTGCCATGACAAACCATGGCGATCTTTTTTTCATGGGAGCAGCATTTTTGTTGCTTGAAACGAAAAGCGTTACTCATTTTGCTTTATTATTTGGTTCAACTTGGTTGGTGAATGCACTCGTCTTCTTCGGTGTGTTATTTTCCATTTATATAGCAATTGAAGTTGCCAATCGATATACGTTATTAAGACCCCTATTTTTATATAGCTTATTACTAGCAAGCTTATTGTTGTCGTGGGCAGTCTCTGATGATTTTCTCTTAACTTTATCGTTACCTTTGCGTTTTTTATCATCTATTGTTTTGGCGTTCACACCGATATTAGTTGCCAATCTTATATTTGCTGATCGCTTTCGCCATGCTTCTCATTCAACCGATGCCTTTGCTGCTAATGTATTGGGTGCTGTATTAGGAGGGTTATTGGAGTATGTCTCATTCATTACTGGTTATCGAAGCTTATTAGTGCTTGTTGCCGTTTTGTATACGATAGCTGTTATCGTGTTGCAGTGGCGAAGTCGTGTTAATACGGATCTTACCATTTTTTCCACCAAGTAAAAACATCAAGCGACTGTTTAATCTCCCAACCAATGCTTCTCCACTTGCTCTACCGATAAATCCTTAGTTACTGGATGTGAAAAGAACAGCCACCATAACACAGCTAGCCCAAGCAGCTTTAACGACAATGCAATTACAATTTCTTTACGTAGCTGCATGGGGTCTTCTATGATTTGATTGCGCCTGTCGCACGCTTAACAAGGGTATTTTCATTATATAAATTCAATATCACAAGTAACGAATTTGTCATAGCTTGTGTTGCTAGCAACTGTTTTTGTGTTGCCAGTGATTGGGTGAGCATCACATAAATTTGTGAATTATACATGAGGATTTGCCTGAGTACGATGCCAATGCTTTCTGATGCGACCTGCGCAAACCAATCTGAACTGCTTGCTTGTGTAATGAGCGTGCTCTGTAAGGTGGTTAATTGATTGTTATTTTTATAATCTGCATAGAGTTGACTAAGTGTATAGCCGTTGTAGGTTTGCACTGCTGAAATAGTGCTGTAATAATTGACGTAATTTCTATAGTCAACTTGTGAGGCTACATTTGTTGGCGGCAGAATGTGTGAAACATTATCGGATGCTGCGTTCTTTATATAATTATAGGCAGAGTCTGGTGGGTTAGTATTGTTGCTGCCCCCACTGCGTGGATCAGGGCTAAAGTAGGGTGTGCCTAAGAGGGTGGAATAGGTAAGGTCATTAGCATAGGGAACGGTAGTGGTTGTTACGCCGGTACCGAGCAGGTCTTTTTGCAGCTGTTGTTCATAGTCAGGTAACTTGCCGCCTTCTAGTTGCACCGCATTTGCCCATTGCGCAAAGTTGTTTTGCGCAGTGGCGGTCACGGTAGAGGTATCAGGATTAAGCCAGGCTACGGCAAGCGTAGTTAATTCTTGGATAAATCCAGGCAATTGATTCACCTTAGTTAAAATGCCCTTAGTATTTTGCGCGATTTGTTTTAGATAATCACCAGAACCCCCAGAGCCACTAGCACCGCTGGCACCACCAGCAGTGCTTGCTGTGTCAGTTGCCGTTGACGTAGTGGTTCCTTCCGTTGAGCTACTGGTTGTGCTAGATCCGCCAGTATCTTCTGCATATACCGGTGAAAAACTAGTAAGGCTAATGCTAATGGCAGCAATAATAAATCCTAGGTGTTTTGAAACTTTCTTGGTAGATAAGCGCATTATGCAGATTCCTTCATATCAATACTGTACATTCCATTCGGCGGATGATGATCCAGGATTAGCTGGTTGATTGCTAGGAGTGGAGCTTCCACTTTGCGATGCAGTGTCAGATTGGGATGGTGCTGGTGCAGCTGTTGGTGGCGGAGTAGCTGGCGCGGTTGGCGCCGGTGTTGCAGCTGCTGGCTGGTTTTCTGAGTCATCTGACGTTGCGCTGTCGGTGCTAGCCGTCGCTGAAGAGTCTTCTTGTTGCCCCAAAATCTGACTCACTTGTTTCGTGATGGGAGGCTGGGCTTGCTGGTAGAGGGTGTTGACTTGTTGTTGAAATTCAGTGGGTGAAAGTGCGCTGCCTGCATTAGTCGGCGCAGTGGTGCTATTGCTAGCGGCAGTTGGCGAGGATGTGTTTTGCGCAATAGCGAGTGAGTTTGCTATGCAGGCAAGTAGTATAATAGCCCATAGCAATTTATGCATGTTCTTGCTCCAATGCTTTTAACACTAGGTCAAAGCGTTCTGCTGAAAACACGCGTGACAATAACCGCAACCGCTCAAAAGCAATATTGCGCCGCAGAAATAGATTAGCCATAATATTTTCCGGAGTATTGTTTTCCTCCGCATACATGAGCATTTTTGATGCTGAACCAGGGTCAATAGTGTCAATAGTTTGCAGTAAACGCAAAATGCGTGAGGTTTTTATGTGCGCGCATAGTGTAATGAACTGGCTTTCCTTACCAATTTCAAAGCTAGTCAACTTGTCGAGTGCTTCACCAAGCCGTTTTATTTGTTCTTCTACCGCCGGATCACCGTCCAGCGTCCAATCTTCGGCGGTTTCCATAAAGGCAATAACACGATAGATAGCTGGATCATCATAATTTTTCCAAAACTCATGAGAAGAACGTAAATCCAAATTAGGCATGGAGTTTTGCATCCCGGTTAGTTTGATTCTTTAGTATACCTGAAATATTTTTACTGTCATCTTGAGAGGTATAGTAAACAGGGCTCCCTCATTAAAAAATGCTGTCGTCCCGCGGCTTGTCCGTGGGATCCAGCTTTTGCAGCTGTATAAGGCATAGAAAATAGCAACCACAAGACTAGATCCCGCGGACAAGCCGCTACATAGTAAGTCCAGGTCATTGTCATCTCCTTTATCTAATGATAATGTAATTACTGCCGTATCAAAGGATGCATTATGGCTATCAAAGACGCACTTAAAGTCTCACGTAAAACTTTCTTTAATCCAACCGCTTGGTTTGGCTATGAGTCATTTAAAGCTAACAATCGCATCATATGGCAGCTAATTCGCGGTTTATTTTATCCTGTTCAAGTAACACGGCAAGAAACTTTTACTGAAGCAGTAGCGCGTCTTCAACTCACAGATGAAGATATTCGTGCGGCGGAGGAAAACTATCACGTTTATGCATGGTTCTTTCTTATCTTGGCCGTTCCTACTTTTATTCTTGGCGTTTACATATCGTTTCATCATGCTGTATTTCTAAGCTTGCTGTTGTCGTTTGCATCAACAGCGCTGCTGTTGTCACAAGCATTCAAATATCACTTTTGGGCATTTCAAATTAAACACCGTAAGCTTGGTTGCACATACCGCGAATGGCGCCGCGGTTATCCAGATCAAGGATCAATTTAATGAATCTTTTTACTATTGCCCCTCAAGATCAATCTGTTTATTACCTTGGGGTGATTTTTGGTAATGTTGCTAATCTTGTCGTAGGGCCTAATGCAACACCTGGGTTGCTAGGTGTGATGTTCCAAACGTTTAACACGATGGTCCTAACAATTGGGGCATTCATAGTGGTGTATGTCACAGTGATGGGAGTGATGGTCACTGCTCATGAAGGCGAGTTCATGGGGAAAAAGTTTCAGTCATTGTGGACGCCTATTCGCATGGTAATAGGAATTGCGGGATTAGTTCCTATCTCTGGCGGATATTGCGCTATTCAGATTGTTATTATGTGGATTATTTTGCAAGGGGTCGGCGCAGCTGATACACTTTGGGGTACTGTACTGAAATATATGCAAATGCAGGCTTCTACGCAAGCAGCTACTGTGCCGAGCATGGGTGTGCAACAAAATTTACAAACCTTGTTCCAGTCCTTAGTTTGTCAACAGTCCGCTAGATGGCCTTTTGTCGTTTCTTCGCCTGCGGGGACTGGAACTTCAGGAACTTATTGGTGTGCCAGCCATGCGAATGACAGTTTTTGCCAATCCTCCCTTTCTCAAAGTGACATGCTTAATGCTAAAGATGGCCCTAAGGTTTCTAGCGATCGTACTACCTACTCTATGGGGCCGCCGGGCGTTTCCGGGGCAGCATGCGGGACTCTGCAATCCTGTAATCAAACGACTGTCTGTGCCGGCAGCCAATCTACCTCATTAGCTTGTCTGGTATGCAAGGCGCAAAAAGCGCAATTAGCTGGTATTGTGCCTCTCCTGGGTGAGATCGCACGCGTTCTTGTTGTAAATGATGTTATGTACCGCCAGTTTTATTACAATAATTCTCTCCCAAGCCAAGCGCCAGCATTTGTGAAGAAATACTGTGAAGCAAATGGCTACTCTACCGCTGATAGTGTCGCTACCGGGTCTACTACCCCTATGTGTTGCAATCCGCAGGTTTGCTTATCGTCAACAGATTGCTCAAACGTTGTACCCACCAAATGTCCTACTAACGGCGCGCTAACTCTTCCTATGGTTGCCAGCTCGGGTGGTAATGATGATTACAATAATACCAGCAGTGAAGTAATGGATAAGGTCTATTGGCCTTATCTACTCTCTCCAATCGCAAGTGTCAGTGGCGGCAATTTTACTCAAGTTTTAACGCAACAATATGTATCTGCAATTTCAGATGTTGTGCTGAACTATATTCAAAATTCTAACTTAACTGACTCTACTCAACAATTTAAAACGGTTTACAATCAAGGCTGGATATTTGCTGGTGTGTATTATTACTCCATTGCACAGATAAACAATAGTAATGCTGATTCTGCCAACACGCCATTCACCGTGCAGGGAAATGATCCAAATCAAGGCGGTGCACTTAATGGGTATATGAATAATTATTCTGCGACAGGGGCGTTGATTACCTATATCAACGGGCAGGGAACAACCAGTACTCCGGTAGTGCAGTTAAATGCAATGAGTTCACTTTCAACGCAAGGCGTCAATACGGTTAGTACTGCGTTTATGGGTATGATAACGGGAGGTGGGCCTGGGCAGCTTGTGTTGAATCCACTATCTAATTTACAAACATTTGGTAAGATCTTGCTGATTATTGTGCAGGTAATATTCTTTGTTTATCTTGCTATTGTCATTGTGTTGATGATTGTGGGTGAGGTATCAGCAATTTTGGTGTTAGGTACTGGACTTGCGAATGGTTTAGCTAGTTTTTTCCAAACATTATTCATGGTTATCAATCCGCTCTTGGGGGTAGTGTTGGGTGCGCTATTTACTTTGGGGGCTACATTAGCAATTTATGCGCCATTAATCCCTTATGTAGTGTTTACAGTGGGGGCTATTGGTTGGTTTATACAGGCGATTGAAGCTATTGTAGCCGGCCCTTTGATTGCCTTAGGTATTATGAGTCCTAGTGGCCAACATGAGATTATGGGCAAGGCTGAACAGGCAATTATGTTGTTGTTCAATTTATTTTTGCGTCCGTCTTTGATGATATTTGGCTTGATGGCGGCTATGTTGATGGCATCTGCTGTGGTGACGATGATTAATGCCGGCTTTGGTGTTGTCATTGCAGCCATCTATGCGAACCCTGGGTTGGTAGAGATTTTATTATTTATAGGTGCGTATGTTTCTTTGATAATGACTGCGTTAAATAAATGTTTTTCTTTAGTCTGGATTTTACCAGATAGAATATTGACTTGGATGGGTGGTCAGGCAGTTTCTTATGGTGATGCAGCTGAGGCGTTAAGTGGAGTGAAGGGCGCGGTTGAAGGTGGTGCTGGTACGATGGCCAAGGCTGGTAGTGGAGCGGGATCAGGGGTCGAGGCACGCACAGCTAAGAAGACAGCTGATAGGAAGGCTGCCGCTAAAGCTGCCGCTAAACTAACTCCTGGTAGTACTTAGATAACTGTATCAGCTTTCTTAAGCGGGTATAATACCTGTCCGTTCAAAGATAATTTGATCTTGAGTTGGCTTGTATATCAACAACCAGTTTGGCTCTATATGACATTCGCGGCGATCAGCGTAATCTCCTGTTAGCCAATGATCACAATACTTAGGAGCTAATTTTTTCCCGGTTAACAGATGCGACATAACGGTGTGGATTTTACTAAGATCTTTTCCGCGTCTACGCGCTAATTTCACATCTTTTTCAAATCATTTTGTAGTGACCGGTTTAAACATAAGCACACCCTATATCTACCTTATTCTTTGATCCCTAATTTGGCAAACATATCCTTGGCATTTTTGTGACGGATTAAGTTTTTACCTTTATTAGTCTCATTAAATGTTTTAAGCGTTTCCTTGTTTGGGATTCGAATATCAAAAGGTATGCCATTATTTAATTTTATTTGTCTTAGATATAATTCAATTGCTTCAGAAAATGACAGGCCTAGCTCTGCCAATATAGGCTCAACGTCATGCTTTAATCTAGGCTCAACTCTTGCTCTCACCGTGGCTGTTTTCATATAACACCTCCAATAATCTTATTAGCAAAGTGTAGCTCAAATGAGCTACACTTTCAATGAAGTGGTGTAGACTGGGTGTCCTGTCATGGCGGCTTCCATGACGGCACTGACAGTTTCTGGGTCGCGAGTTTCACCAACCAGGATCAATCTGGGTTTACGGCGTAGGCATTGCGTACGCCGGCTGCAAAACTGGGTAAATGGCGTGGAATTTCTGATTGGCTGACCAGTGCTGGTGGCTTTTTCTACGCTATCGTAAACAAACTCAATCGGTGCCTCATAAGTGAGGATCTTACGGTTACTGTTGGGGTCTTCAGCAATGTGGCGGATGATTGCCGATAATAACGTACTTTTACCTGAACCGGTTGCGCCAGTGACGTAGACCACGCCTTGTTCTGGAGCGAGGGCATCAAGCACCGGCTGTGGTAGGTTCATGCTTTCTAAATTTTGTCTTTTAAAGTTACGGACAAAACATAAACAATTTTACGGGTTAGTCAATGGCCGCGTAATCTGGTGAAAGCCTGGATCCTGCGCCTTCGCGCAGGACGACGTAAGGTGAGTGGGTAATTCAGCCCGTGCCGGGATTCGCTATTAATTCGGGCATAAGCTTTCATGTGCTGTAAATAAACTCGTATTAAAATCAATCTGCACCAGAAAGCAATTCCGTTACCCATGAATTTAGACTTTTTCCATGTGCTTCAGCCATCATTGCTGCTTTTGCATGAAGTTCTGGTGGAACACGTAGCATGATATGACCAGAATAAGGCTTCTGAGGCGATCTTCCTGCTTTTTTGCAAGTTTCAAGATAATCATCCACTGCTTCTTCAAAAGCCGTATGCAATTCTGATACAGAATCTCCATGGAAACCAACTACATCATTGATTCCAGCTATATGGCCTACAAAGCAATCATCTTCATCACTATATTCTATGCGTGCTGCATAGCCTTTATAACTCATTGTGTTCATGGTGATACCCCCGCTTTTTCAAGAAATGATTGCGCATCACGAACCTGATAAGGCTTGGCTTCTTTTTGAGGATGTGGCCGATGAAACGTACCAATAACCCCGTTGAGCTCAAACCGCACCCTTGAGCCAGTCCCTTCGATAGTTTTAGCACCTACTGCCGTGAATAATGACTCAATACGTCGCCATTCAAGGTTGGTTGGGACTCGTTTCCGAAAGATGGCTTCCAGTGTTTTTTGATGCGTTTTATTCATTGATCTATTTCTTGTATAATATCATATTATGATATCACAAATCAATCTGATTGCAATAGTTGATGAGGTGACTTTTAGGAAAGCTCATTTAGCGCCAACGAACAAAACCCAATGTCTTACTTGCCCCAATTATCTTAGCTGGCGTCCCGCTTAGTCTGTTCAGCAATGAGATTGTAAGTTCGCTCAGAAATCATCCCCGCATCGAATTTTGCCTTTGCATCACTTTGCATCGTCTGCCCTTTCTCTTGCACTAATTTGCGAACAGCCGACGTAATATCAATTAGCTTGGTTTCTAGCAAAAGATCTCGGACTTTTTCATCGAATACTAAGTACTCGCGCAATGCGACCCGTTTGCCATCGAGTGTGGGTGCTAAGCGTTGAGAAACCACTAGTCGTATGGTCTCAATCATGTCTACCGTGCGGCCCTCGCGCTCATCAGCAGGGAAAGTGGTCACTAGGCGGCGAATGGTTTCCGGCACGCCATTGCTGT
>Ga0155640_1106_pt8 | contig 26286 bp, 25 predicted proteins | sample RifCSPhighO2_12_FD_107297 | JGI IMG/M metagenome (GOLD analysis project Ga0155640, IMG submission 107297) | Gammaproteobacteria bacterium RIFCSPHIGHO2_12_FULL_45_9 | reverse complement strand
TGTTATCATAAACAAACGAGATTCTAAAGCAATCTCATTGATTATCAATTAAACAAAAGTTGCACTAATCATTTGAATTCAAGGTACATCAAGCCATGAGAATCCACTAGATTTAATAACTTTAAAGAAACGCCACTCGGTTTTTTTAATCCTTGCTCCCATTGACGAATCGTTGAAGGACTTGTAGTAAACTACTCGCCGCTAAAGCGGGCAAGCTTCCAATACTAAGCAGCCACCCCTAAGATGACAAATCAAACTGTTAACCCGTTTCGATATGGCTACTTTAGACGGACCGGACTATAATTCGCGCATGATATGATTACGCAACAGACCACCCTCCCAGCAGGCTTTTAGCAATGAGGAATTTTGATGACCGAAGAACTGATTATGACTCACCAACACACCCCCAACGGTAGTTGGTTAGAGATTACCTTGAATCGTCCTGCCGCTTTAAACGCGCTGACTTTTGAGATGTGCAGCAAATTATACGAGATTTTCAGTACAGTGGATCAAAATCCGGATATACAGGGATTAGTATTACGCGGTGCTGGGGAAAAAGCATTTTGTGCAGGCGGCGATGTGCGCAGTATTTACCAGAATGGTCCTCTGAACCAAGCCACTTCTGTGGCTTTTTTCAAACAGGAATACGCCATGAATAAGGCATTATTTCATCTCAAAAAACCGTGTGTGGCTTTATGGGATGGCATTACCATGGGCGGTGGGTTAGGGGTTTCATTATATGGCTCACATCGCATTGCGACAGAGAAATTAGTCTGTGCGATGCCTGAAACCAGCATTGGTTTTTTCCCAGATGTGGGGGGCACCTATTTTTTGAGTCGGTTAGGTGCAGTGGGCCTTTTTCTTGGGTTAACGGGTGCTCGTATCACGGCTGCTGATGCTGCACATCTGGGTCTCTCTACTCATACCATTCCGCATGCGGCTGTGCCAACATTATTAGACCATTTACGTGCTTGGCAGGGTTCGCACTCCTTTCAGGCTCATATCGATGCTTGTTTATCGCCACTCACCCGTCAATCCCTACCGACCACTTTACCGTACGATAAAATTGAGCACTATTTTTCTGTTGATACGCTATCGGATTTATTTAAAAAATTAGCACATAGCAATGATCCCTGGGCCATCTTGCAACGCCAGATACTCGCCCAAAAATCACCAAGCTCCTTAACAATCACCTTTGATGCTTTTCAAAAAGGAAAAACGTTAGATTTTGACCAAGCCATGGATAACGAATTAGCCATTGCCACCCGCTGTCTAGCAGGCCATGATTTTTATGAAGGGGTACGAGCGGTACTGGTAGATAAAGATCAAAATCCGCAGTGGAAAGCACAATTAACGATCAATTATACCACACCTGAACAATCTGAACTGGGCAAAAAAGCCCCTTACGATAGCCACTACAACCCTGACAAGCTTTTTCCAATACCGAGAAAAGCGAAGCGTGATGCCATTGGTGTTTCTGATCTACTGCCCTTTTTCGGTTTTGATCTCTGGAATCATTATGAAGTGTCTTGGTTAAATGAAAAAGGCAAGCCGATCGTAGCATTAGCAGAAATACGCTATGGATGCGATTCTCAGAATATCATTGAGTCCAAATCCATGAAGTTGTACTTTAATTCATTGAATAATACCCCATTTAAGGATATTGAAACGGTAAAAACGACTATTAAGCAAGATATTGAAGCACGAATCAAGGGTTCATTCGTTGATGTGCGCGTGATACCCCTTCCTCTTTTTCAGGAAGAACCTATCCGTTGTCGTTTAAAGGGAACCTACTTAGACGAATTAGATATCGAATGTTCTGTGTATCATGCCGAACCCGCTTATTTAAGCACCGAAAATGAAATGGTCGAAGAAACACTTTGTTCAGATTTATTAAAATCAAACTGTTTGGTAACCAATCAACCGGATTGGTGTAGTATTCAAATTATTTATAAAGGCAAAAAGATCAATCACGCAGGACTGCTACGTTATTTGATTTCTTTTAGAAATGACAATGAGTTTCATGAGCAATGCATCGAAAAAATCTTTATGCAGATTCTCACCTCTTGCCAACCCACTGAATTAACCGTTTATGGTCGCTCAACCCGCAGAGGGGGGCTAGATATCAATTCGTATCGCTCAACCCAATCGATAGCACCCATGGCAATCCCTAACACAAGGCTTTGTCGACAATAGCGCAAGGACTCCTTGCGGAGTAATATCGCGTGGGAGGGGTCTGCACTCCTCCTACGCTCAATCCGGCCTGAAGGCCGTGGTTTAAAACCGATAAGAAATTTGATTACCGTTTATTCCCTTTACGGAACTTTTTAGGACCATGTGGCCCTCTACCTCTTGGCATAATTTTCACCTTGTATTCATGTAAGCCCGGGTAGACAATAATATAATATGGCCTAAAAGTCGATCCAAAAAATCAACACCTTACAAAAAGTAAATGCTATCAAGTTAACGCGACTCCTTTAACTTTAACCCAATCTTCAATTTTTTTCGCAACATCTTCGGGTCGTAAATTCCACATACAACGACATAAATCCTCTTTCGGTTTATCAGTTTGTTCGCAATGAGAACAAATCTGGGAGGGAACTACAATATCTGTTCTCGAACCAAAGGGTCCCCAACGCACAGCGTTTTTTGACGGATGCAACAAATATAACCCTAAGCACGATTTATCCAATAAACCCGCTACATGTAACGGACCCGTTGAACAAGACACAACGCCATCCCCATACTGAACCAGTTGAATCAATTCAGAAACGGTAAGCTGACCCATTAAATTGGTCACACCGGTCGCATGTGCCAATTTTTTGAATCGCTCATATTCTTCAGCTTGTGCACCCGTAACAAACACTTTGAACTGCTTTGGGTCCAATAAGGAAACTAACTGTAAGAAATAGGCCTCTGGCCATTCTTTATTAGCAAAACCCACAGCACTAGAACCAGGATGCAGGATAATATTGCAACGCTCAGGATCCAATAAAGCCTTTACATGCTCATCTAAAACGGAAGAATCTGCTCTTTTAATTTTTTGATTCAGGGCTTGAAATGTATATTGATAGGGAATACCTAACCCCTTCAGCAGTTTCACATTCAGTACAGCTTCACTCAATTGTACTCGACAGCGCCTATTATAAATTCGCCGATTGCACGTGAATATATGGTGCATCCTATTCCAAACACCAATGCGAAGAGGAACTCCTGCTTGCTTAGCCCATTTTAAGATAGGTTTTTTTTCTGTAGCCACATGAATGATCGCATCTAGTTTCAGCGCTGTTAACTTAAGAATCTCTACAGATTCATCTACCGCATGCTCGGGTGCTGCATAAAATTCATCAATATCTGCAGAAAGAGCGACAATATCACGTACAGGTTCTCTACCAATCAAGATCACGGTTGCAGTTGGAATATGCTCTTTGATCAAGGCTGCCATCGGAAACGTGAGAATAACATCACCCATCTTATTCATTTGTTGTAAAGCAATTCGCATACTATTATTAGCCTCTTATTTACCAATACAAAACGTCGAAAATATTCGACCCAATAAATCATCTGAACGAAATTCACCGGTAATTTCGCTTAACTGTTGTTGCGCCATTCGTAACTCTTCCGCTGCACACTCTAACCGAGGTGGTGATAAATGTAACTCCATTGCACAGGTACGCACATGGGCCGTCACTCGCTTTAAGGCTTCTACATGACGAGTGCGCGCAGAAAAATCGGGCTCCTGCTGTGAAATATTCAATATTTTTTGGAAAGCTTCGCCCAATAATGCAAGCCCATCACCCGATTGAGCTGACAAAGAGACAATAGGGATATGGGTTTGCTCATCCCAGCATAATGCGGGTATTTCCTTTACTAAATCTACTTTGTTCCGCACAATTAAACGCGGCACATGCGATTGAACACCTTCCACTTGCTGCACAGCGCGTAATGCTTCTGCGACCGACTCTCTCGCATCCATCACCCAACATACTAAATCCGCACGCATCAGCGCTTGCCGTGTTCTACGAACCCCTTCTTGTTCCACAAGATCTTCTGTATGACGCAACCCTGCCGTATCCAATATCTGGACCAAAATGCCGTGCCACTGAAACACTTCTCGAATGACATCGCGCGTTGTACCAGGAATATCGGTTACAATAGCCGCATCCTTTTCGACTAATGCATTCAATAAACTCGATTTACCAACATTAGGGAACCCCGCTAATACCAGTGTCACACCTTCAGTCCACAATACCGCTTCTGATGCAACATGCAGGATCTTTTCAAGCACCTGGGTCAGTGTCACTATTTTGGCTTGCAATTGTCCCTGTTGTAAAAAATCGATATCTTCATCTGCAAAATCCATGGACGATTCAATCCACATTCGAATATCAATCAATTGTTCTAAAATACCCGCAATCTGTTTGGAAAATACCCCTTCCATAGACCGCAAAGCAGAGCGTGCTGCCTGCTCTGAACTCGCGTGAATCAAATCCGCAATGGCTTCTGCTTGTGTTAAATCCATTTTGCCATTCAAAAAAGCCCGTTCTGAAAATTCACCGGGTCGAGCCAACCGCGCACCCAATGCGACAGAGGCCCGCACTATCTGATCTAATACAATAGGGCTTCCATGCACTTGAAACTCAACCACATCTTCACCTGTAAACGACGCAGGTTTTGGGAAATATAATAACAGGCCTTGATCTAATACGTGCGACTGAAAATAAAAATCAGAAAAAATGGCCTTGCGCGGTAAAATGTGTTCCGATTTTCGTTGAGATAACTGTGCTGCAATCAACAGCGCTAATGGACCCGAAACTCGGACAATCCCCACACCCCCACGGCCGGAAGGTGTGGCAATTGCTACAATCGTTTCATCATTTTTTGGAATGACGTTTTGCAAGCTGTTTAGCCCGATGTTCATGATACGTTTTCATCACATACCACTGCTGGAAAGACTGAACACAGTTATTGACCAACCAGTACAAGACTAATCCTGCAGGGAATTTAAAGAAAAAGGCCGTAAAAATCACCGGCATAAGAAACATCATCCGACGCTGCATAGGGTCACCTGTACTGGGCGTCAACCACTGTTGCAACAACATACTTAATCCCATCAAAATCGGTAACACATAGTAAGGGTCTTGTACCGATAAATCTTGAATCCATAAAAGAAAGGGCGCTTGACGTAGCTCTACACTTTCACTGATAACATAATACAATGCGATGAATACCGGAATTTGAATTAACATCGGCAAACACCCCCCCATCGGGTTGACATGCTCTTTCCGATATAATTCCATCGTCGCTTTAGAAAGCGCTGATCTGTCATCTGCAAATCGTTCGCGCAATGCCTGTATTTTAGGTTGCAGTTCTCGCATTGCCGCCATAGAACGAAAACTTTTTGCAGAAAAACTATAGAAAAAGATTTTGATTAAAATGGTTGTTAATACAATGGACCATCCCCAATTCCCTAAGAAACGGAAACATTGAGACATGACCCAAAAAATACCATAAGCAATCGGCCATAACCACCCATAATCCACGGCATGATCTAAACCAGGCGCCAATACATGCAAGAGACCCGTCTCAGCAGGCCCCACAAATAACGTAGCACCTACCTCTGTTTGCTGACCAGGCCCCACTGTGATCGGTGCGCCAGTAAACCCAACCACATACACTGGTGTTAAATTCCCTTCAGACGGCAATACACGACTATACAGATGATTCACTACCGATTGAGAAGCCGGAATCCACGCGGATAAAAAATACTGTTGCTGCATAGCTACCCATCCGCCTAGATTGGTCTCTGATAAGTCAACTTTATTCATTTCAGCGAAAGGTAACTTTTTATAAGGTGTTTTAGCTTCAGAGTAAGAAGCGCCTACGTACGTTCTGGAGTAAAAACTTCCTTCACCTGCTTTAGGTGGGTCTCGACGTTCCAACTGGGTATATAAACTGCCTTTCCACGGCGCCTTCCCCTGATTACGCACCGTGTAATTCAAATGAACGGTATAATCACCTCGACGCAACTGATACGTCTTCGTCAAGACTAACCCGTTACTTGCCTGTGCAGTCAATGAAACAGTTAACATAGGTATTCCGGGATGCAACTCGTACACTGTCGCTGTCGAATGAAACACCAAGGGTGCCTTGGACACATCCGTTAAGCCACTTTCCGCAACATACCACTGTGTCGGTAACGGGCTGAATAATTGCGTTGCATGAGCAGCCCCTAATGCAGCCGGATAACGGTTAAGCTCAGCAGATACAATATTCCCTCCAACCGGATTGATCAGCAAAGTCAACACATCTGTTTTCAATGTAATAAAAGTCTTTGTGTCCCCCACCGTCAATGGCCGAACCGCTGTAGTCGTATGAGCGACCGCTGCAGACGTATCAGAAGCGGCCGTACCAGAAGGCGTCTCCGGTACAAAATCTTGTTTACTCTCTGCCGCCATGGTGAGTGGTTCTGCAGCATTTAGGAGGTTAGGGTGTTCAAATGTCCACGCGCGCCACAATAAAGCCGCCGATACAGCAACTAGCCCATAAGCCATCAAGCGCCTAATATTCATACTATACTGAACTCCTTTTATCACTCTTTACAGGATCTATTCCACCCGCACACCAAGGATTACAACGTAAGATGCGCCATAGCGCCATCACGCTCCCTCGCCAGATACCATAACAACGTAACGCTTCTATCGCATACTGCGAACACGTGGGTGAGAAACGACAATCATACCCCAGCAATGAACTGAATAAAAGCTGATATATCCGAATAAAGAAGACAATCCCTTCCCTGGCTATTTTTGCAAGCGTGTGAATAATTGCTCTATAGCGGGCAGCCATGCCTGTTCTCCCACAGCGCCTTTAAAATCCTTCACCACCACGACATAATCTACCGCCGGTAAGTTACCTTGATGTAACCGAAAGACTTCTCGCACCCAACGTTTGATTTTATTTCGAGCAACCGCAGTCTTAATTTTCCGTTTACCAACCATTATCCCTAAACGCGGCTTACCTACTTGATTAGGTAAATAATAAATTAAAAAAAGCGTATTCGAAACCCGTTTCCGATACCGAAAGACCGTATCAAATTGTGCTTTTACACGTAGCCGCGATTGTGGGTCAAAGGTGAATGACATATCTGACCCTTTACGTAGACATAAATACTAGGCAGATAAACGAGAACGTCCCTTCTGGCGACGACGTTTCAACACCTTGCGTCCATCTGCTGTGCTCATACGTGCACGAAACCCATGATTGCGTTTACGTTTTAATTCACTGGGTTGGAATGTTCTTTTCATAATACGAATACCTAAGTTACATCATTGAGAAAGGCGAAATCTTACCCCGCTGTAGGTTATCTTGTCAACAAAGTTTTTGAATCTCGGTTTCCTACCCCCCACTAATAACAACTCTTTATTCTTTATTAAAAAATAAGAAGATATAGTATTAGGGCCTGTGGATAGTGTGTATAAGTTATGTAAATATAAATCTTATCAATAAGATAAACGATTTATTTTACCCACAGGCTGGGGATAGACCTGTGCAGTACCCTGGTATAAACGTCGGGTAAATCCGGGCTAATTGTGGGTAAGTAGATATCCACTGATCCATGCAGAAGTTATCAGGTGGTTTTTACCAGGTTTATCAGAGGAGTTATCCACAGGGCTTGACGTGCACAATTGAACCTGGCTTGAAGGTCGGGGTTGAAAACCGATAAGGAATTTTGATCAAGTATAAAATCAGGCGTGCAGCGGTTCTCGCTGACATCTCGCGATGGGGGGTTGCAACTGCTGTCAGGCGTGGTAACCGACAGAGGTGCGTATACCTGTTTCAACACACCACGCGGTCAGCGTATGACCCCATGCGCAGCCGGTATCTAGTGCTAGGCAGTGGGAAGTATCACAGGCCCCTTTAAGGGCAGACCAGTGGCCAAAGGTAATGAGGCACTGATCTTGATCTGGATCTCGGAATGTAAACCACGGTAAAAAAGCGGGTTCAGGCTGAGATTCATATCCATCTGAAACCAAATCCAGTTCACCTCTTGGCGTGCAAAATCGCATGCGTGTGAACGCGTTAGCAATATACCGTAATCGTTCGATACCACACAGATGAGGGTTCCAGGTAGCGGGTATATCTCCAAATAAGGTATTCAGTACCTCGCTAAAATGAGGCCCTTGCAAGGCTTGCTCTAATTCTCGAGCCAGTTGCTGCGCTTCTGAAATACGCCATTGCGGGGGTATCCCTGCGTGCACCATGACGACAGGCTTGTTTTCCGCTGCGTGTGGGAGTGTTGTTAAGAATGGCTGATGCCTCAACCATTCAAACAGAATCATGCGGTCATGAGCCTCTAAAACGGGTTGTAACGTGTGTGTATAGTTCCCTTCTGGAACAAACCCATATCCTAAGATTAAAAGAAAGACATCATGATTTCCTAACACCAGGGAAACGTGCGGGAGCTGATGTAGAAATCGTAATACGGCTAAAGACTGTGGTCCTCGATTAACCACATCACCCACCAAGGCTAATCGGTCTTGTGTAGGGTCAAAATGAACGCGATCTAACAGGCGCATGAGCGGATCATAACAACCCTGGATATCTCCAATCACATAAGTACGCTGCTCGGAAATCAATTTGCACCTCCCAAACCCTCACCCGGCCTACGGCCACCCTCTCCCACATGTGGGAGAGGGGAATAGTGAATTTGCATAGGGATATACTGCTCGGGAATCAATAGGCCTGTGCGCGTAAGGGAGACTTGGGTTGTATTAAGTTAATGGACAACTCAGTGGATAACCCCTTTAATGCAGTTTCTAAGAAAGAAGGATGCGTCGTGTAGTCACGGTAATGACGTACCTTAAATTCTTGTTGCAGGATATCCCACAGTTCACTGGTACCATCTGCTAATCCGAGTTTCACCGCTTGTGCGCCTGTCCAAAAATCTCCCGAAAAAAGCTCCTTTGGATCACCTTGTAGACGAGCACCACGCCCACTCACCACATACTGAATAAAACGTTGGTGAACGTCATCTAATACATGATGAATTTTGACTTCATCATCGGGTTGCAAGGGTAAAAAGGGATCTAACCGATCTTTGTGATTCCCTGCCGTGAACACACGACGGGTGACGCCGAGTTTCTTCATTGTGTCTACAACCCCAAATCCATTCATAATGACCCCAATGGAACCGGTTAAGGTATCCGGATTGACATAAATTTTGTCTGCTGCTGTAGCAACTAAATAACTTCCCGAGGCAAGCGCATCTTCACCCAGTACAATGACTGTCTTATGGTACCGTTTTTTGAGCTCCAGGATCTTGTCATGAATAATCGAAGCTTGAACTGGGCTACCACCTGGAGAATTAATAACCAAAACAACACCCTTCGCCTTTTTATCTAAGAAGGCATTTTGTAGTTCAGGGATGACACTTTCCGCAGAAAAGTTAGTTTCTGGCAGAATAACACCCGACATGCGTACTAACGAAACATAAGGCTTTTCTTCCGCATTAGACGAACGCTTTTCTTTGAATAGGCCTACAAAACTAAAGAAAAAAGTCAGGCTGAGCAAAATCCATGCACCGCATCGTATGTTTTTCCACAACCGCTGTGACCGTCGATCCTTGACTACAGATTGAACTAATTCGTTCAGGGCTTCATTTGACATGGTAAACTCCGTATCACTGTAAATATTAGATATAATACCCTAATCTCATGAAAACAGTATAGAGAAATGGCACATAGGCATTAGCCGGGGTAACAGACGCTTCACCATAACCCGCTACATATTGGAATCCCAGTTCGAGCTGAATGCGATTGCGGAAAATATAGTCTAATCCAACCCCAAAAGTGGGTTCAGCTTGTATAATGGTCGCTAATACATCATTTCGATAGGTGACATCTAAACCGGCAGTCGCATAACCACGTAACGGTAGATCAGCAATTTGTGCCATAAATTTTGCAACAAACCACATGGCATCGGTTTCACTATCGATAACGACATCATTTTCCTCGTCAAAATAATAATTGCCTTGGGTAAAGGTCAGGGTGCTCGTGGGAAAATGTGAAAACGTGAGTTCCATGGCAAAGTGAGGCTGTACCTCATAGCCAAATGTGATACCAACAGCAGCACCGGAATCAACAGCCCCAGAAGGTGAAGCGACTTTGATTTGGTAACAATTCCATTCTTCCTCTGTTTCGATGTTCCCCGCATCACAATCATTACTGAGCATACTCCAGTCTGTGTTGCCGTACCCTAGGAAACCTGCAATATACCAAGGATGTTGTTTGCTTAACGACAGTAAAAAAACCTCTGTTTCCGTCAGCTCAAGGGTAGAAGTTTTTGTGGTGTTGGTAGGGTGGGTTTTGGTAGCCGGTGCGTTTTTTTTCGTAAGAGCCGTTTTGGCTTGCGTTTGGGTTGGCTGAGCGCATTTCTTGGGCGTTTCTGCAAAGGCAAAAGTTGTGGTAATCAACACAACCAAAATGAGTAAAAAGCGAATCACGTAGTATCCTCAAAAATAAAAGCGCCGTCTGCTCATCAGGCGGCGCTTTCGGTAAGCGCGAGAGTCAGCGGGAACCGCTGAATTCATTATTAGCAACCACAATGCTTATCATAATAAGAAATGTCTGTAGTACACTCGTTCACATCAACACCTGATGGCATAAGGGTGGCATAGTTTTTGCAAAAATTAGAAACACCAATTCTGCTCGCTGTATAGCAAAACCCAGAATGTACATTTTTATTGGTACAATCTGATTTATGAGGATCTTTGACGTTACATTGATCAACAGCAGTCGTTAAAAAACAGGAACAAAAAACGCTAGCATCAGTCGTGTCATCAGGTATGCCACACGCCCCTGTTCCGAGCGGGGTGACCCCGCTTTGTGATATCAACTGAGTTAAAGTATTTTGATTAGCAACAGCAGAGGCTCCTACTAACAATGCAGCCGCTGTGATTGCAGCGATTATCATTTTTTTTTTCATGGCGTTCACTCCCTATGGGGTTGTTACTTGACAAATAGTATGTTGTATCAACATAACCATACCGCAATAGACCGAAGTCTCCGCTCAATATACGGAAAGTTTTTTTAAAAGCAAGCAGATGCTTACATAGACAATTGTATTGGGAATTACCATACCTTGGGGATTAAAATACGGCGATTTTCAGGATACCGAGGAAATGTACGTTGATACCATCGCCAGTGCCCATATGCACGAGGAACTAAATTGGCTATTGTATAAGCCGCAAATCCGATAGCGGGTTGTGACTGTGTAACGCATGCAAAGCCTATCCACTCCAGAATTTCTCCTAAATAATTAGGAGACGCGATATAGTTATGCAAAAAACCCTGTGGAATAATATATTTTTTGGGATTATGGCGACGGAGTGCATGTAAAACGGCATCTGATTTTTTATTAATATAAAATCCCGCAAAGAAAATGATCATGCCAATGACCATCAGGGGTGTGTTGAGGTGTGTCAGGGGTGATAAAAATGTGATCCAGTATGCATTGAGAAAACTATTGAGTACATTAAACGTGAACCCCATACCGATAATGGAAATGGGCATGGGGCTAGGGTTTACCAGCTTGAGGGGGAAAATAAATGTACGATGTACATAATGTAATAACCATAAGAAACCCATCAGGCATTGATTCAATGACAACGGATAACCCGTGAGTAGGATACCTGTGAATAACGCAACAGAAGGAAGTTCCATCCAAAACCACCCCCAACGACCAGAGAGAGAGGGCCCCCATCCCGTTCGTTGGTGTCGTCCATAGGGGGCTTGAATGAACCAAAGCGAAATAAAGGTGAGTAAGGCGCTGATCCATAAGATCCATAATCCATGAGAATACCATTGAGCCATTATGCTTCCCTATGTTCTTGTATGTCTTCGCCGTCCTGGCATCATGCATTTTTTCATCTTACCCCACTTCCTGGTCAGCATACAGAGACAAAACTTCTTCCAGTGGACCCATTTGGGTAAGCTGACCTTGCGTCAGTAATAAGGCCTTATTACACAATTGACGTAGCAGCTCATCTGCATGCGATGCGAATACCAGGATAGTCTCTTTTTGTGCAAACACATGTAATTTTTGGCGCACTTTTTTCAGAAAGGCATGGTCACCTGTCCCCAACACTTCATCGAGTACTAAAATGTCTGCATCGCGGTGTATGGCCACTGAAAAGGCAAGACGTGCACGCATACCCGCAGAATAAGTGTGGAGTGGTAGGTGTAAAAAATCTCCCAACTCTGCAAAGTCTACCATTTCATCCAGTTGTGCGTGGATTTGTTTTTTGGTCATCCCTAAATATAATCCTCGGATGATAATATTTTCATAACCAGAAGCATTGTTCTCTAAGCCAAAATTTAAATTGATAATCGCAGAAACGCGACCAGATACCGATATAGACCCTGATGTGGGCGCGTAAAGGCCTGCAATCAAGCGAAACAAGGTGGTTTTTCCTGCACCATTGTGCCCAATGACAGCAACACGATCTCCTGCTGTGAGCTGAAAGGAAAGATCTTCTAATGCACAAACAGAAACACTATGATGACCCGTTTTTTCTAACCGACCCCCACATAAAGCAGTCTGTTGTTTTTTCGCCTTAGCGAATTTTGAAAAATGCGGAAAACGCATAGAGACTCGGTTAAAGTGAATATAAGTCATGTTCAAATCCAAGAAGATAAGCGTCGGCTATAACGAGAATACAAACACAAGGTGACTATCCATCCTATGAGAGAAATGCTGATGGCGGTTAACCACACAAAATATGCGGGTGATTGCCCTAATAAGGGAGCACGCACTAATTCTAGAAAATAATATAAGGGATTCCACAGGGCTAATTCTGCACGCCAACCCGTATGGGTGGCAACCCATAGTACGGGGGTTACAAAAAATAAAAAACGCAAACCACTTTTAACTAATTGCTCTACGTCACGAAAACGTGAGCATAGCGATCCTAACAACAAGCCTACCCACAATCCGTTCAGGATAATTAATAACAATGCAGGAATAGAAAGCAGCATAGACCATGAGGGAGGACGTTTTAATAGGATGCACGCTAATCCATAAACAGACAGGCCATATAAGAAGGTCAGCACATTTTTCCAGATAATCCGAAAGACATACAGCGTATTGGGCGCTTGAATTTCTTTCATGGCAACGGCATTACTCGAGAAAACACGGCAACTATCCGTAATTAATGTAGACAACAGATTCCACGTGGTAAAGCCTACTAGTAAATAGGGTACATAGTATGTGGGTGATTCGTGTAAAATGTGGCTATATAATAACCCCATCACACCCCCCACGAGCGCAACATTCAGCATAATCCAGAATACACCAATAAAAGAACCTCGATAGCGTGCATGCACATCCCGTTTTCCAAGCAAAAGCCACAACTCTCGTCGATGCCAACCGTCTTTCAGTTCGTGTAACGTGTGTTTTATGTCCACGTGAGAATAACCTTTGCTGCTTGACCATCCAGTAAAGCTTGAAACGCTTTTTGGTAATCATTCACCGGATAATGTGCCGTAATAATGGGGTTGATGTTAAGCCCACTTTGTAGCATGGCAATCCCTTTGTACCAAGTTTCAAAAATCTTTCGCCCATAAATTCCGTGAATTTGAAGACTTTTAAAAATAATATTGCTCCAATCGATAGGGAAAGCCTCAGATGGCAGGCCGAGAAAGGCAATACGTCCACCATAATTCATGTATTCTAACATGCCTTGAAAAGCCGCTGCATTACCTGACATTTCTAATCCAATATCGAAGCCTTCCTTCATCCCTAACTGTTTCATGACATCAGCAAATGAAGTCGTCGTAGGATTAACTGCATAGGAGGCCCCCATTTGTTCTGCTAACGCTAGCCGAACCGGATTCACATCAGAGACTACAACGTGTCGTGCACCCACATGTTTCGCAATCGCACAGGCCATTAAGCCAATAGGACCTGCACCTGTGATCAGCACGTCTTCCCCAATCAAATCAAACTCTAGGGTCGTGTGTACGGCGTTACCAAAAGGATCTAACACAGCCGCTTGATCATCTGTAATATCATCGGGTATACGATATACATTCATCGTGGGGAGCACTAAATATTCTGCAAAGGCGCCTGGACGTGTGACACCTACCCCAATTGTAAAACGACATAAATGCCGCTTGCCTGCGCGACAATTACGACAGGTACCACATGTAATATGGCCTTCACCTGAAACACGCATACCTGGTTGCAAGTCATGCACTTCAGATCCAACGGCACATACTTCTCCGACAAATTCATGTCCCACATGCATGGGTACGGGAATCGTTTTTTGTGCCCAGGTATCCCATTTGTAGATATGTAAATCGGTTCCACAAATGGCTGTTTGTTTGATTTTGATTAAAACGTCTTGCGGCCCAGGCGTAGGAATAGGCGCTTCACTTAACCATAAACCGGGTTCTGCTTTGAGTTTGGAAAGCACTTTCATCGAACACATTATGAAATCACCCCTAATTGTTTGCCAACTCGTGCAAATGCATCAATCGCACGGTCGATTTGTGAGGGCGTATGCCGAGCAGAAATTTGTACTCGAATGCGGGCTTGGTTCAGCGGCACCACGGGATACGAAAAGCCAATCACATAAATACCCTCTTTCAATAAAGCATCTGCCATTTGGGTGGCGAGTTTGGCGTCACCCAACATGACTGGAATAATAGGATGTTCGCCCGGTAATAAGGTAAAACCTAAGCGAGTCATTCCTTCGCGAAAATGCGTTGCATTTTGCTTCAAGGTGTTGCGCAGTTGCTGACCTAATGTCCCTTGAATCAAGGATAAGACTTTTAACGTGGTTGCCGTAATGACAGGCGCTAATGTATTAGAAAATAAATAAGGGCGCGAACGATTACGCAACCACTCAATAATAGGTTTTTTAGCCGCAGTATACCCACCAGATGCGCCGCCCAACGCTTTTCCGAAGGTGCCCGTCATGATGTCGATGCGGTCCAGCACATGCCAATGTTCAGGGGTGCCGCGGCCGTGGTCGCCCATAAAGCCAACGGCATGAGAATCATCCACCATCACCAGCGCGCCAAATTCTTCCGCCAGATCACAAATAGCCGGTAAATTGGCAATATAGCCATCCATAGAAAAAACGCCGTCTGTGACCACTAACATAAAACGTGCGCCACTGTCACGTGCGGCTGTGAGCTCTGCGCGTAGGCTGTCCATGTTGTTATTTTTATAACGGAAACGCTTCGCCTTACATAAACGAATGCCATCAATAATGCTCGCGTGGTTTAATTCATCACTGATAATGGCATCTTGTTCATTCAGTAAACATTCAAATAAGCCCCCATTCGCATCAAAGCAAGAAGAATACAAAATACAATCTTCTGTTCCTAAAAATTGGCTTACAGCTTGCTCCAATGCCTTATGAATAGACTGAGTGCCGCAAATAAAACGAACGGACGCCAATCCAAACCCAAAATCAGTTAAGGCTTGTTGGGCTGTTTGGATGAGTTCTGGATTATCGGCAAGCCCTAAGTAATTATTAGCACAGAAATTAATGACGTGTGCGCCCGTTGAAACGGTAATATCAGATTGCTGGGGAGAGGTGATCACTCGTTCTTGCTTATACAGACCATTTTGCTTTAATTGCGCTAGTTCGGATGTAAGGTATTGTAAGATAGGTTGTTTCTTGTTTTTCATGAGCGTCCTCGCTTGTGGTCACGTGAGCGGGATTATACACAACCCTTTTAGATTGTAATAGCTGGACCTATCGACTTTACCATTCTGTCAGTGAAGTGTGGTGTGACAGAGCAGGCAAGACGCCTTGCGCTACCCACCAACTGTACGTATCGCGCAGTGTTTCCTCAAGTGGGCGTGAGCGATAGCCTAAGTCTAATCGGGCTTTTTGATCTATGATCTGTGGGTTAGAACGTAAGGCAGCAATAGAATCTGGTGTGAATAGCGGGGTGACACGACGCATCCGATCAATACGCAAGGCTAGGGGAGCCACCAATTTCGCTAACCAATAAGGCGTATTGAAAAATGGCGGCGCAATTTGCGCCGCCCGAGCGGCTTCTAGCGCTAATTCTTTAACCGATCGATAGCTACCACCTAATAGGTAACCTTCTCCTTTCACACCAAAGTCACCAATACGGATGAGCCCATCTACTATGTCACGCACGTCAACCCAATTGAATCCACCTTGTACGGTTGCAGGTAGTTTTCCTTGGAATATTTTTAGAATGGTTTGCCCTAAAAAAGAACGGTTAAAATCAAAAGGCCCAATGACACCGCAGGGATAGGCAAAGACGGCATCTAACCCGGATGACAGTAAATTACGCACGGCTTTTTCGCCCAATGCTTTGGAACGGTCGTAACTGGGCGCTTTGGGGTCTGTCACACGATGGCGTGTTTCATCCAAAGGTTCATGGAACGGAGATTGAGCAAATGCATGAATGGAAGCGACATGGATAAATCGCGGCACTTCTGCGGCCAGTGCCGCGCGCGCTACTGAAAAAGCACCATCTACATTGACACTGCGTACTTGGCCACGTTGCCCACCCGTAATAGAAATACGAGCCGCTAGGTGATACACACGGTCTGCTCGAGCAAACGCTTTCTGAAGAGCGGGTGTGTCGCGTATGTCAATGTCACGCGTACGGATCGGTAAATCAGTCAGCGCGGGTGCACGGGAAGCATGGCGAGAAATGGCTAAAACTTCATGTCCTTCTGTGATTAATCGCCGTACTAAGCATGCGCCTATATGGCCGCCTGCGCCTGTCACCACTATTTTCATGGTCAGGTAAGCTCGTTTGGCAAACGAACAGCCAATACATCACATTTCGCCCCATGGAGAATGGCATTGGCAGTAGAACCTAATAAAAGCCGTACACCATGGCGACCATGGCTGCCAACGACAATGAGATTGACATCTAAACGTGCTGCTTCATCCAAGATCACAAACTTAGCAGGTCCCAATAAAACAAGTCGGTGAGATACGGGTACTTTCAGTGATTCACCCACTTTTTTCATCATGTCCTTGGCTTCTTCCATCAAGATGCTTTCGACATCTACGCCTGCTGAAACGCCATAGGCCAAACCATAACTACTGGTATGCTCAACGGCATGAATTAAGAAAACTTCTGATCCTTGGGCATGTAACATTTTGACCGTGTCGAGCACACGACGATCTGACTCCGCATTTAATTCCAGAGCTGCTAACACAACGGGGTACTGTTTCATCCTTTTCTCCCTTCCATCTACATTGTTCTACATTATGACAGTTGTCTGCTGTTTTGCAACAAAGGTATTATCTATGCGCAGTCAATACACCATAAAAAAATCCATCTGATTGTTCGGGTATGGGTAAAAACTGGGCGTAAGGTCCGCGCGAAATGGCCCCGGGTAAAGTGAATGGAATGGCCGCTACATCAGCATGTGCGGCTAGAAAATCATTGAGCACGACTTCATTTTCTGCCGGTAAAACAGAGCACGTGGCGTATACCAATCGTCCACCGGGCTTCAAGTAGGGCCATGCCGCTTCCAATAAAGCCCTTTGGGTTTTTGCGAATAAGGGAATATCTTCTGCGCGTCTTAAGTGTTTAATATCCGGGTGGCGTCGTATCACGCCTGTGCCTGAACAGGGTGCATCTATTAAAATGCGGTCAAATGTGGGTAAGGTGAGGGAAGGCAGTGCGTGGGTCGCATCGCAGACACAGTGTGCGGTCAGGGAGGGTAGGTGTAAACGCGCTAAGGTTTCTGTTACGCGTTGTAAACGAGCCGCCGAAATATCCATTGCGGTTACCTGGAGTGTAGGTTCTGCCTCTAATAAGGCAGCTGTTTTGCCACCGGGTGCTGCACAGAGATCTAAGACAGACAAACCCGGTTGCAAATCACAGACGTATGATACCCATTGGGCTGCTTCATCTTGAACAGAACACTGTCCGTCAAAAAATCCTGGAATCTGTGTGACAGGGACAGGCGGTATTAATCGTAAGGCATTGGGAAGGTCTGGATGTGGGATTGCTTGTAATGAGTCGGGTAATTGGGAGATCCATTCTGCTTGTGTACAGCGGGTTGTGTTGATGCGTAACGTGAGGGGTGGGGGTGCGTTATTGGCGGATAGCAGTGCTTCCCATTGCGTGGGATAGGCTTGTTGTATCGCTGTGATGAACCAAACAGGATGTAACCATTGTGCCCCTGGTGTCGTCGGGGTTGGTTGAGTTTGACGCACGGCTTTTCGTAATACAGCATTCAGCAAACCAGTTGCCCATGTGTGTTTTAAGGCACGCGCTGCATTGACCACTTCGGAAACTACGGCATATGGCGGCGTATCGTGGTAACGTAATTCACACAACCCCACTAAAAGCAGGGCAAAAATAATGGCTTGTTTGGAGGGGATAGGGCGCGCTAAATACTGATTAGCTTCGTCTGCTAGGGCATCATAATAGCGTAATGTATCATAGGTGAGTGCTTGCACAGCAGGGAGTAAGGTAGCAGAAGCTAAAGATTCTCCCTTTCTGACACGAGATACCCATGTGGCTGCTTCTGCTCTGGTATTCAAGACACTTACTCTTTTTATGGTATATTTAATTCGGATAAGTCAGCGACTTGCATGAACAAGTGTTGCAAGTCTGCCAGTAAAGCCAATCGATTGTTACGTATTTGTGGGTCTTCGACCATCACCATGACTTCATCAAAAAAAGCATCTACTGTGGGTTTCAATAATGCGAGGTGGGTCAATGCTTCTGTATAGTGACCCGCACGATACGCCGTTTCAACCTGTTTTTTCTGAGTTTCAATTTCTGAAAATAAATGCTGTTCGGCTGGATGTTGGAAGTACGTGGCTTGTACGCGTTGATAACTGTGATCTGTCTGTTTTTTTAATAAATTGTTGACGCGCTTATGTGCTGCTGCCAATGCGGCAGCAACAGGTAATTGCTGGAAGCGTTGTACGGCAGCCAATCGTTTTTCAAAATCACCCAGTGAGGCGGGATGAATCGCTGCAACAGCTGCGAATACTGCCGGCTCTGTTCCGCGTTCTAACATAAAATACTTAAGACGTTCTAATACAAAATTTTCGACATCCGTTAATACGGTGGCATTAGATAATGACACCCCCTGCTGCTGATAACCGGCGTATGCCCATGAGAGGAGAGTCTGTAAAGATAAATCGGGTTGATCTAACAACAAACGCACAACGCCTAGTGCCGCGCGTCGTAAGGCAAATGGATCTTTGTCACCCGATGGCAATAAGCCGATACCGAAAATCCCCATTAAGGTATCTAAACGGTCTGCGAGTGCTAATATTTTCCCCAGCGATGTATTAGGCAAAGCATCTTGTGAAAAACGGGGCCAGTATTGTTCCTTGAGTGCAATCGCAACCGCACTGGTCGCCTCTCCTGAGAGACGTGCATAATAATCACCCATGATACCTTGCAATTCCGGGAACTCACCGACAACCAGTGTGCGTAAATCACACTTAGACAACTGAGCCGCTTGTGTAGCATCTTGTGGTTCTATACCAAAATGCGGCGCAAGTTGAATGGCTAATGCGGCAAGCCGTTCTGTTTTATCCCAGAGAGAACCTAAGGATTTTTGGAAGATCACTGTCTTTAATGATTCACGATGCGCAGAGAGGGGTGTGGCTAAGTCTTTTTCAAAAAAGAACAGCGCGTCTGATAAACGCGCGTGAATGACTTTTTCATTACCCGCAATCACTGCTTTTGGGTCTTTGCTTTGTAAGTTAGCAATGACGACGAACCGGGGTTCTAATTGATGTTTTGCGCTATTCCAAATAGGGAAACATTTTTGATGTGTCTTAATCGAGGTAATTAACACCTCGGGTGGTACAGCCAGAAACCGGGTGTCAAATGTGCCACATAAGGGAACCGGCCATTCCACAAGCCCGGTTACTTCATCCAGTAAGGCTTCATCCACTTCTACTCGTAAAGGTTCTGGCGATTGAGTTTCAATTTGTCGTAAGGCTGTTTTGATTTTGTCACGTCTCTTATGAAAGTCACCGATCACATGACCATAAGAAAATAAGACCGTCACATAATCTCGTGCATCAGGAATATTGAGGGGCTTGGGATGATGGAAACGATGGCCGCGTGTTTCTCGCGTGGCTTGTTTGCCAAACACGGCGACATCGACTACTGTTTTACCAAATAAGGCAACTACCCATTGTATTGGGCGTAAAAAAGCATCTGGATGTGTGCCCCAACGCATGGGTTTTGCAATAGATAAACGCGCGACTGCTTGTTGAATCAGTTCGGGCAAAGCCGCTAATGTGGCACGACCGGGTTGCGTTACTTGGCAAGCCACTCGGGAACCCTTCGGTGTGTCTACCATTGTGAGTGCACTGACTGCAACGCCACAGGATTGTGCGAACCCGAGACAAGCCATCGTGGGTTGGTGTTCTCGATCATACGCTGCATCAATACGAGGCCCCAGGCGCTCCACTGATTGTGGTGGCTGTTCTTCTGCAACCTGAGAAAAGAATACACTTAATCGGCGGGGAGTTGCGAATGATTGCGCTCCCTTAAAGGTAATGCCTGTTTGTTGAAACGCTTGTTCTAGATTTTTTTGTAATGCTTCTGCTAGTGAAGGAATGCTGCTGGCGGGTAGTTCTGCCGTGCCTAATTCGAATAAAAAATCGGTCATATGCTCCTCTTAGATAATGGAAATCCTAATCGTTCACGCGCTTCAAAATACGCCTTTGCAACGGCAAAGGCCAGTTTGCGAATACGTAAAATGTAAGCTTGTCTTTCTGTGACTGAAATGGCGCGCCGTGCATCGAGTAAATTAAAAGTGTGAGAAGCTTTTAAGACCATATCGTATGCAGGGAGCGGCAGATGTAATGCCATTAAACGAGCTGCTTCTTTTTCATATAGATCAAATAAACGCAACAGTTCGGGAACATTGGCGTGCTCAAAATTGTATGCCGACATTTCAACTTCATTTTGATGAAAAACGTCACCATAGGTGATTGTTCCGTTGGGTGTTTCAGACCACACTAAATCAAACATAGATGTCTTATCTTGCAAATATAAAGCTAATCGTTCGAGCCCGTAAGTGATTTCTCCTGTAACAGGGTTACATTCTAATCCACCTACCTGTTGGAAATAAGTAAATTGCGTGATCTCCATACCATCTTGCCACACCTCCCACCCTAAACCCCAAGCGCCTAATGTCGGAGACTCCCAGTTATCCTCAACAAAACGAATATCATGCGTCAGCGTATCAATGCCTAATGCACGTAAAGACCCTAAATAGAGATCTTGAATGTTATCAGGAGAAGGCTTCAAAATGACTTGAAACTGATAATAATGTTGACCCCGATTCGGATTTTCACCATATCGCCCATCTGTCGGACGACGTGAAGGTTGTACATAGGCTGTATGCCACGGTTCAGGCCCAATAGCACGTAAAAAAGTGCCTGGATGAAACGTGCCAGCACCCACCTCTAAATCAAGGGGTTGTAAGATAACACAACCTTGGTCTGCCCAGTATTGTGATAAGGCTAAAATAATAGATTGGAATGTCCATACTTTCTGAGTAGGTGGAGAGTGCGTCATGAGTACCTCTAAAGCCCCCGGCCCCTTTGAAAAGGGGCATTGAGGGAGGGGGCTCGTATAATGATTTATTTTAAAGGCTGCTAATTAACTTCTGCAAATCTGCTTCAGGTGCGGCCCCCGGTACAAAGCGGAACTGCGTTAATGCCCCATTCGCCAATACAAATGTAGGCGTACCCGCTAATTGTAAATCACGGGCTAGTGTTTGATTCGCTTGCAGTTCTTTGGCAATGGTAGGATCTTTCATGTCTTGCTGCAGACGTGTCACATCGAGACCCACTGTTTTGGCAGTCTGTAAAATAGTTTGTGGGTTTAACCCGCCAGGTACAGATAATAAAGCTTGATGGAACGCAAAATACTTGCCTTGTTTTGCTGCAGCTAAAGAAGCTTGTGCCGCATATTCAGAGTTATTACCAAAAATGGGCAGCTCTTTGAAAATGATTTTCAATTGCTTGTTTTGTGTAACGAGGTGATCTATCGTACGGGTCATTTGCTTGCAGTGACCACATTGGTAATCAAAAAATTCTACCATGACCACAGAACCCTTGGGATTGCCCGCAACAGGACTCAGAGGATCTTGGAATAAACCCGCTACATTTTTTTGAATAGCACCCATCGCTGCTTGTTGTTGCTTGGCTTCCATTTGTTTTTGGAGGGCCTGAGATGCTTCTAACAAAACCTCTGGATGCTGGATCAAATAGTCGTGCGTAATCTGCTGAATGGCAGTCACTTGCGCCGGCGTGAATGACATGGGCACGACTGACTTTACTGAAGAGGATGGTGCAGCAGCTGATAGGGTAGACCATACACACAGCGCTGAAAGACCGACACTACGGGTAATACCGTAAACGAAACTGGATTTTTGCACAACGGGCTCCTTAAATGACCTGATGACGAATAAGTGGACGTTTGTGGGCGATCTGTTATGACAGACCACTACAAACGTTATACTACACCCTGTAGTGATACACGCAACTTATTCATCGCAGTTTTTTCAAGCTGGCGTACCCGCTCAGCAGAAACAGATAATTCATCTGCTAAGTCATGCAAGGTGGCTTTATCATCGTCCAACCATCGACGCTGAACAATCAAACGACTACGCTCATCCAGCCTATTTAAGGCATCAGCTAAATGCCGGCTTTGCGTGCGGTCCCACTCTTCACGTGCCAGCGCCGTTTCAGGTGCAAAACGCAAGTCCTCTAAATAATGACTGGGCGACAAAGGCGTATCTTCATCTGCATCGTCAGGCATCTCAAAGGTTTCATCTACCTGCGATAGTCGCGCTTCCATATGGCGCACATCTTTATGGGAAACCGCTAATTCCTTCGCAACCGCATCTACTTCCGCTTCACTTAACCAATTATGTTGTTTTGATTGCTTTCTTAAATTAAAGAATAACTTGCGTTGCGCCTTAGTGGTTGCAATCTTAACAATACGCCAGTTGCGGATAATGAATTCATGAATCTCCGCTCGGATCCAATGAACCGCAAAAGTCACTAATCGAACACCAACCGATGGATCAAACCGCTTCACCGCCTTCATCAACCCAATGTTCCCTTCTTGGATCAAATCAGCTTCCGGTAACCCATAGCCCAAATACCCCTTGGCTACTCGAACTACAAACCGTAAGTGCGCCATCACCAATAAGCGGGCAGCTTCTAAATCACCTTGATACCGTAACCGTTCGGCTAACTGCTGCTCTTCCACTTCCGAGAGTAACGGTATTTGGTTAACCCATTGAATATAGGAAGATAAGCTGCCGACTGATAAGGCGCGTTCACCAAAAGTAGAGATTGCCGTTGTCATGTTTCACCTCACATGCGATCTGAAAGGGTCTGATCAAAACTAAGCCAACCCTCTGTACGGACGCAGGATTTTACCACAGTTGCCGATAGACTGCAAAGTCGTTGGCAGACTCGGGTGGATTGTGTATCCTACGAACAGTATAGTAAAAAGGTTAAGGAATTATGAGGCATTGGAAAGCGGCTATCTTAGGATGTTTCTCTGTCATCACTGCATGGGCAAGCAGTACGGCCGTTCATCAAATGACCTTGTCGAATGGGTTAAACGTGCTCATTAAAGAAGATCACCGGGCGCCTGTTGTTTTGATGTCGGTGTGGTATCGTGTGGGTGGAAGCTTCGAGCCCGATGGCATTACGGGGATCTCGCATGTGCTAGAACATATGATGTTCCGGGGAACGACCACCCATCCGGCAGGCGAGTTAGAGGCCATTGTCAGTCGGCTGGGCGGAGAGCAGAATGCCATGACGGAAGATGATCAAACGGTCTATTACGAAGAAGTGGCAACAACCAATTTACCGATGATTTTGGCCTTAGAAGCAGATCGAATGCGACACTTGACGTTATCTGCAGCAGATTTCTCGAAGGAAATTCAAGTGGTGATGGAAGAACGGCGCATGCGGGTAGATGATGATCCCCAAGGGCGTTTGTGGGAACGGTTTTTAGCGGCTGCTTATGTGAATTCCCCCTACCATCATCAAACGATAGGGTGGGCCCCCGATTTGCATAGCTTAACCATTGAGGACGTGCGTAATTGGTACCATGCTTGGTATACGCCTAATAACGCGTTTTTAGTCATTGTAGGGGATGTGGATGTGGCGGCCGTTATGGCACAAGTGCAGCGGACGTTTGGTGTATTGGGTATGCACCCATTGCCGGTTGTTAAGCCGCGTACAGAAATTCCTTCCTTGGGGCCTAAACGAGTAGAAGTGGATATTCCATCGGGACTATCGTGGTTAGTGATGGGTTTTCCGGTTCCTTCTTTGGCAGAAACGGCGATGGCTAAAGAGGTTTATGCGTTAACTGTACTCAGTGCGATTTTAAGTGAAGGTAACAGTGCACGGTTGGTGCATGATTTAATTCGTGAGCAAGGTATCGCGACTGATGCAGATACGTACTACAATTCGATGAGTCGCTACGCAACGCAATTTATTCTCATGGCCACACCGGCAACCGGACATACATTAAATGAATTGCACACGGCCTTGTGGAAAGAAATACAAATTTTGCAAACGACTTTAGTGACACGAGAAGAATTAGAACGTGTCAAGGCACAGGTATTGGCTGAAAAAGTGTATGCGAAGGATTCCTTAATGGAACAAGCGCTTGAATTGGGAACTCCCTTTTCTGTAGGATTACCGTTCGAAGTGGGTGAAACCTATGCGGATCGTATTCAAGCAGTGACTGCACTGGATGTACAAGCAGTCGCGCAAAAATATTTGCGGGCAGATCGTATCACGGAAGGAATTTTAAATCCCAAACACACCACAAAACAACAAAACAATCGTGCGGGTAGTTATTCTTCTGGTCTAAGCTTTAAGCCGCATGGACACAGAGGAGTGCCCTCATGAAGCATTGGATGAGTGTATGCATGTGGGGTATCTCAGCAATGGTCTCTGCAGCATATGCTTCAGATACGATGAATATCATGCGCTGGGAAACATCGAATGGTGTGCCGGTCTATTTTGTCGCACGTACAGAAGTTCCCATGGTGGATGTACGGGTGGTAGTTGCCGCGGGTTCAGGATATGACGGTGCGAATCCCGGTGTGGCGGCGCTGACGAATGGGTTAGTGAATGAAGGCACAGATTCACATTCTGCAGATGAGTTAGCGAATGGGTTAGCATCAGTCGGCGCGCAATTTCATGCAGACTTAGATCAAGACAAGGCGATTTTGTCGTTACGCAGTTTGTCTGATACGCATTATCTCAAATCGGCATTAGGTTGGTTCTTGGAAATGTTGCATGAGCCTGCTTTTCCACGGGCAGCAGTGAAGCAACTCAAGATGCAGCAAATGGCGGCACTGCGTGCAGCGCATGAAGATCCTATGAATGTTGCAATTGAACGGCTATTTTTATTGTTATATGGATCAGGTCCCTATGGCCATTCGGTATTAGGTACGGCAGAATCAGTTGATGCGTTAGACGGTGGGGATGTTGCCGATTTTTACAAGCAGTATTACGTTGCGCATAATGCTAAAGTCATTATTGTGGGTCATATCACACGAGATGATGCGAATCAAATTGCTGAACAAATTGCATTGGCATTGCCGGTAGGGCAGGCTGCTACGCCCATTCCGGCAACAGCTGTTAAAGGAGGCTCTCGGCGTGCGCAAGTGACGATGCCGGTTCAACAAAGTTCGATGGTATTAGGCATTGTGGGCATTTCACGCAAAGATCCGAATTATTTTCCGCTCATTGTGGGAAATGCTGTATTGGGCGGGTTACCGTTGACCTCTCTGTTGTTTGAGCACGTGCGTAATCAAGCCGGGCTCGCGTATTATGTCGGTAGTCAATTTGTGCCGCTGGAAGGACGAGGCCCCTTTCTGATTGCATTGCAAACGCGTGCAAAGCTTGCACCGTTGGCATTAGAATCCACACAAGAAACCGTCAGTGATTTTGTGACAGCCGGGCCGACACGCGCACAATTGGCCGCAGCAAAAGATAATTTGTTGGGGAGTTTGCCGATTAAATTGTCGACCAATGAAGGCATTATGGATAACCTGACTAATATGGCGTTTTATGATTTACCCTTGACGTACTTGTCCGATTATCCTAACGCCGTTACAGCGGTGACCCCCGAGGCGGTGAAAGCCGCTTTTCAGCAAGTCGTGATATTGCCGTCGTTGGCGATTGTATCGGTTGGGCCAGGAAAGTAGTGCCTCTTCGATGAAACAGTGCAGAATGTG
>Ga0155640_1053_pt3 | contig 28756 bp, 17 predicted proteins | sample RifCSPhighO2_12_FD_107297 | JGI IMG/M metagenome (GOLD analysis project Ga0155640, IMG submission 107297) | Gammaproteobacteria bacterium RIFCSPHIGHO2_12_FULL_45_9 | reverse complement strand
CACATGATACCCCTATCTGGATGGCCCATGGGACAGAAGACGCTATTATTCCACTGACGCTGAGCACACACTCACGTGATCGATTAACCGCGTATGGTTACACCGTTGAATTTCATACGTATGAGATGGCTCATCAGGTGTGCCCAGCAGAAATTCAAGATTTGCAAACTTTTTTGCTGAAACCACAATAGGGCCTGTCACCCTACCCACACTCGCGCATTACGGAACATCCGTAACCACGGTGAATCCTCTCCCCACGTACGCGGTGCAAAGGACAGTTGTACGGTGCGAAATACCCGCTCCGGATGCGGCATCAAGAGTGTGACTCGCCCATCCTCACTCACACAACCGGCAATGCCCTGCGGACTCCCATTGGGATTGGCCGGATATCGCTCCGTCATGCGACAATTCGAATCCACATACCGTAATGCGATCAAATGGCGCGATTCTAATAAATGCTGTTGCATACTGGATGCAAACACTGCACGCCCTTCTCCATGCGACACGACAATGGGTAAAATCGATCCTTCCATCCCTTGGAAAAATAAAGACGGCGAACGACAGACTTCTACATTCACCAATCGCGCTTCAAACTGCTCTGATCGATTACGTTCAAACGTAGGCCACGCCTCCGAACCCGGAATTAACTCAGTCAGTTGCGATAACATCTGACATCCGTTACACACCCCTAAAGTAAACGTATCAATGCGCTCGAAAAACTGACGGAACAAGGCCCGCACACGATCTTGTTGTATAATAGATTGCGCCCAACCACGCCCAGCACCCAACACATCTCCATACGAAAAACCACCGCACGCAACCAGCCCTTTCATTTCCTTTAAGGAAACACGACCACTGGCGATATCCGACATATGCACATCAACCGCTTCAAAACCGACTCGATCAAAGGCCGCCGCCATTTCTACATACCCATTAATGCCTTGCTCTCGTACAATCGCCACACGCGGACGAATACCGCGCTTCACATAAGGCGCCGCAATATCTTGCGCAATATTAAATGTGGGTTCTGCAATCAAACCGCGATCCTGCACTTCCAGCAATTGATCATACGCTTCTTTCGCCGTCTCCGGATTTTCACGTAATCGCTGAATGTGATAACTGGTAGCAGACCACGCACGATGCAACGCCACCCGCGTTTCACGATAGAGTATTGCTCCCCGATGCACGATATGCAACACATCTTCTGTATTCAACCAGCCCACATTATGTGTACACGCTTCCAGCCCATATCCTTCCAGAATATTCAGCACAGCATCAACATCGTGTTCACGCACTTGGATCACAGCACCCAATTCTTCCGTAAATAAAGCTGCAATGGGGTCGTCCCCTAACGTGGATAAATCTAACGATACACCCACATGCGAAGCAAACATCATTTCCGCAATCGTCGCGAGTAAGCCTCCATCCGAACGATCATGATACGCTAGCATAAACTGATTGTGATTCAGTGCTTGTATCACCTGAAAAAAATGTTTCAATAAAGCTGGATTATCTACATCCGGCGGTTCATGCCCCAATGTGCCATACACCTGCATCAGCGTAGACCCACCCAACGCATGCGCCCCACAACCCAAATCAATCAATAATAATCGAGACGCAGTTTCTCGCGATAATTCGGGCGTTAATACACGACGGACATCAGACACCGGCGCCACAGCCGTAATCACCAAGGAAACTGGCGATACTACTTGATGCGTTTTTTTCCCACTCACATCAGTCGTATCGGCCCAACGCACTTGCATAGAAAGAGAATCTTTACCCACAGGAATCGCAATGCCTAAAGCAGGACACAATTCCATCCCAATCGCTTCTACAGCTTCATATAATGCCGCTCCTTCGCCCGGATGATCGGCCGCTGCCATCCAATTGGCTGACAATACGACTGAAGATAACGCTGCAATCGGTGCGGCCGCTAAATTCGTAATCGCTTCCCCCACTGCCATACGTGCAGCAGCGGCAGAATGTAAGACTGCGATGGGACTTCGTTCACCCATCGTCATTGCCTCACCCGCATATCCTTCAAAATCCGAACAGACCACGCCCACATCCGCAACAGCGACTTGCCACGGACCCACTAACGGATCCCGTGTGACAAGCCCACCCACTGTACGATCACCCATCGTAATTAAAAATTGTTTATCCCCCACAGCGGGAAAATGTAATACATGCATCACCGCTTCTGCAATCTCAATGGGAGCGGTTGTCAGGCCGACAGGCGGTACCGCCAATTGATCGTGACGCGGCACACTCGGCACGCCCTCAAATAACACATCAAACGGCATATCTACTGGTACATCTTGCGTGACCGTATCTTCTACCGTAACACACTGCGCTTCTGTCAGACGCCCTACAACCGCCATCGGACACCGTTCACGTGCCGCCAGTTTTTCAAGCAGCGACACCGCCTCCGGTAATACCGCTAACACAAACCGTTCTTGTGATTCATTACACCACACCGCTAATGCCGACATACCGGGTTCCGCCGACGGAATGGCACGTAAATCAACTTGCACCCCCAATCCTGCATCCCGAGCCACTTCAGGGATCGCATTAGATAATCCCCCCGCACCCACATCATGAATCGTCAATAATGGACTCTCATCCCCTAAGGCAATGCAAGCACGAATCACTTCATACGCACGCCGCTGCATTTCTGGATTGGCGCGCTGCACAGAAGCAAAATCTAAGCCGACCCGCTCATCCGAAGTCGTCTGTGACGACGCAGCTCCACCGCCCAAACCAATCGCCATCCCCGGGCCACCCAACACAATAACCACTGCCATTTCTGGCACAGGCCGTTTATGGACATGCATCGGTCGAATCTGACCCATACCACCGGCAATCATAATGGGTTTATGATACCCGCGATGCACCAAACCATAGGGGCTTTGTAACTGCATTTCAAATGTACGAAAATAACCCCCAATGGAGGGACGACCAAATTCATTATTAAAAGCCGCAGCACCTAATGGTCCGTCAATCATGATCTGCAAAGGCGACGCCAAATGGGCAGGCGCCGCAGGCGCCCCTTCCCACGGTTGTGGCAAATCGGGTAGACGCAAATGGGATACCGTAAAACCACACATACCTGCAACTACTGTCGCACCCATACCCGTGGCCAATTCATCCCGAATCTCACCCCCACTACCCGTCGCAGCACCAGGCCATGGCGAAATGGCGGTGGGATGATTATGCGTTTCTACTTTTAATACCGTTGACGTGTCTTCCATCACCCATTCATAACACCCTGTTTCCGGATGCGCTAATAATCGCTTGGCAGGCCCACCACATAATACAGCTGCATTATCACGATAGGCCACTTGCACAGCCTTAGGCGATTTTGCATACGTGTGGCGAATACAATCAAACAAAGAAGCCCGTTTGGGTGTCGAATCCAGAGTCCAACTCGCGTTAAAAATATGATGCCGACAGTGCTCTGAATTCACCTGCGCAAACATCATCAATTCCACATCAGTCGGATTGCGTCCCATCGCTTGAAACGCCTTCACCAAATGTGGAATATCTACACCCCGCAATCCAAGACCACGTAATATATTGGCTTCCCCTAAACCCCATTCACCCTGCGACAATACATCCACTTCAATGCGCGCAGGCACAGTGGTAGCCGTGGCATTCACCACCTGCGTAATATCCCATAGAACCGACTCAGTCAGCGGGTCATACCATTCTTGCACAAATCGCGCTAATTCATCAGAGGTCACAGCATCTAGCGCAGACGTTACATGTAAGCGATATACCCTGCCTCGCTCTAATCGCTGAATCCGTGACAAACCACAAGCGTGGGCAATTTCCGTCGCCTTCGTAGACCACGCCGAAATCGTTCCCAAACGAGGCACCACCCAAAATACTAAAGGATCAATCGCCGTAGGCGTCGGCACATAACCCACATCCGGCAGCAATTTCCCTAACTTATCTGCATCCCCTGTCGTCAGTGGTTCAGTACTGTCAACACCGTACCAATAGTTTACGGATAATGTAGTAAACCACGCAAATCGTGTCTTCAGTTCCGATAAACGTTGTTCAAGGCGGTGCACCGGATAGGGCGCACCCCCTTCTAAACACATAAAATGGGGTACAGACATAGGATCACGCTTTAAGATTTCTTCGCTGTTTTATCAATGGAAATCAAATGCACCTTAAAAATCAGTGTCGCATTGGGCGGAATTGCGCCAGGCACACCGTTCTTGCCATACGCTAACTGGGGTGGAATCACAATTTCCCACGTAGCACCTGGCTGCATCAACTGTAATGCTTCTTGCCAACCCGGAATGACAGCATCTAATGCAAACGTCGCCGGTTCACCCCGTTTGTAAGAACTATCAAAGACCGTTCCATTCACCAAACGACCTTCATAATCCACCGTAACGGTTGAAGTCGCTCCCGGATGCGCCCCTTGACCCGGGGTAATGACACGATATTCCAGCCCCGATTTCGTGGTATGCACCCCCGCTTTCTTGGCATTCTCCGTTAAGAACTGTGAACCCGATGCCTCGTTCTTCGCAGCATCTGCAGCCATTGCCGCTGTCATTTTCGCACGTTCTTGCTTATCAAAACTCGCTAATACAGTACGCATCTCAGCATCAGTCATTTGCAAAGGTTTTCCATTCATCGCATCTGATAACCCGGATGCAAAAGTGGTTGGATCCAGTGCAACACCATGCTCTTTAAATGCCTTACCGGCCATTGCACCCATGGCATAACTCAACTGTTGCTGTGGCGTTAACGACGGTTGCGTCGCGGGCTGGCTGGCATACGCACTGAACCCCATTAATAAACCCACACACACAAATCCTTGAAGCTTTCGCATAACCACCTCTCCTTATGAGTAGAACAAAAAGAGACAGCATTTTATCACGAATATTGATAACCCCAAATAAGATATTGCCCAGTTAACCACCTTGCATCACACATATCATTTCGGTAATGTCGCCTACACATCATGATGATCGGTATTATGTATACGCGATGATCTTGCAAGAAGCATAACTTGCGTACCTTTAATTCAAGGAGTTCAGTTATGCGTCGTTACTTACCAGTCAGTAGTCTATTATGTGTCGCGGGTTTCAGTGGATGTGCAGCCTTATTGTCAGGCACCTCCCAGTCTGTACAGATTGAAACGGTTGATAACCAAACAGCCACTTTCGTGCCCGTTCAAAGTTGCCGCATCACCCATACGGAAGAGGGCACCACACTGATCCCCCACGGCCGCGGCATCGTCACCATCAAACGGGGGGATCAGCCTACTATCCTGTGCCCAAAACCCGGCTATGAGCAACTCGCCACCCAAATACCCACCTCCATCAATCCCTTTATGTGGTTAGATGTACTATTCTGGCCTAGCTTTATTGTGGATATTGCGACCGGCGCGTATCAGAAATACCCAGCCTATTACCCAGTACAGATGCACAGGAAAGATGGGTGACCTATATCACCACGCGCTGTTGATCAAAAATAGACCTTGACACATTGCGCCACTCAGGTAAACTAGACTAAACTAAGCCATATTGGAGAAAAAAATGCGGATGGTCAATATTCATGATGCCAAAACGACGCTGTCACGCTTGGTAGAAGAAGTCGCGGCAGGGGAAGAAATTATTGTCGCAAAGGCAGGCAAGCCGATGATTAAACTCGTACCACTCACCCCACCTCCTAAACGCCAATTAGGTATACTGAAAGGCAAATTCATTGTTCCTGCTGATTTTGATACCCCCCTACCAGAAGATATTCTAACCTCCTTTGAAAAAGGGGAGTAATCATGCATATTCTGCTCGATACACACATTTTACTATGGGCACTGACTGAACCCGAGAAATTATCTCAGAATGCACAAGACATGCTAGCCAATCCGAGCCATGAAATTTTGTATAGCGCAGCCAGCATTTGGGAAATTGCAATTAAATGCCAAATCAAGCGAGTTGCTTTCCCAATACCGCCTAACGAGATCGCACAAGCCGCGAATCATTCTGGATTTACTGAATTACCCGTTCATAGTCGCGCAGCTGTTCTCGTATCTGAACTACCTCTTTTTCATCGAGATCCATTTGATCGCTTATTAGTTGCGCAAGCCTTGACAGAACCTGCGCATCTACTCACGGTAGACACTGCCTTACAACCTTACTCTCAGTTGGTGCAATTAATGTAATCGCCACGCGGTAGACTTGTGTTTCGTGAGGTAATCTTGTAGTGTTGTTGCGTTTTGGAGAGGTGGCTGAGCGGTTGAAAGCGGCGGTCTTGAAAACCGTTGAGGGGCGACCCCCCTCCCAGGGTTCGAATCCCTGCCTCTCCGCCACAATAAAAAAGGGCCATAGGCCCTTTTTTATTGTGTGGAGCAGGTAGGGGTGAGAAGCCTGACGGGTTCGACAAATCGGCAGGATTGCCGATTTGGACGTGCGAAGCACGCCCGAAGGGTAAAGTGGACCCCATAAAAATGAGACAGTGGTGCCAAAACCAAAGGTTTAGCAAAAACGGTCAAGCAAGCATTCGTCAATTTCAGTAATATGATTTTTGTAAGCAGATGGATATTTAAAAAGGGTATATGATGAATTACGAGCAATGCATCAACAGAGTGGTAGATTTCATCGGTAAGCATCTAGATGATGACCTGACGCTGGATCAACTGAGCAGTCTTGCTTGTTTTTCACAATATCATTTTCATCGCCTATTTACAGCTTATACCGGCCTATCTTTGCGGCAATATATAAGGTGGCTTAAAGTGATAGAAAAAAGCTTCCTGCAGGGCGGTACGCGGTTACTGCCCAGAAAGGTTCTCGTGATAATATAGGCGACACAATATATGCGTTATATCGGGATTGGTTGCCAAAATCAAATGAAGAGCTGGGTGATCTGCCATGTATATTTTGTTACTACAATTTTGACCATGAAGTTGCCGAAACAGAATTGCTCACAGAAGTGTGGTTGCTACTTAAGTAAAAGAGTAAAAAATCATGGCTAACGATAAATTCGCAGCAACATCACATACTGAAGCCATTGAATAGACCATGAAGGCGCTTAAGCAAACTGAGCTTAATACAGCAATTGTTGTAGAAACTCCGTGGTCCAACGTTTTAAAAATCAGCGCGCCACAAGGCCCGGTATTGGAAGCTCGTCAGCTTGTAGTGGTAGCTGCGAGTAGTTCACAGAATTGATGGCCTTATGTAAAACGATCGACAGATTTTCGGGGAGGGAGGCTTATAATTATAAGTAACCTCTTTGCTATCAGGTATATATACCCATCCCTTTCCGCCGAATGACGAGAATGGGCGTAAAAACTTAAGACGCAACTAATGCGCGCAATTCAGCAGGCGATAACCCGGTCACATCAGATACCAACAGGGCGTCCATCCCTTTTTGCAATAAACGTACCGCCACTGCCCGTATCGTTTCCGTTTGACCCTGTTCAAATCCCTCAGAAATACCTTGAGACAAGCCTTGGGAAACACCTTCAGCAACCCACTGACTGTATAATTTCTGTAGACCACTCATACCCAGTTCCTCCCATCGCGTTAAGATATTTTTATTCATAAAATTAATGAATGCAAGCTGATCATCCACTTGGCTCAGGCCATAGTATATCAAAGCCCGTCGTATACTGTCATCTCCCTCTGCATCAATCCAATGTAACGTTGGCAATAAATGACGCTCCAGTAAAGCTAAAAAATCCTGTGAACGTGCATGTTTTAACATAAAACCCAAAGTACCCGCCCATTTTCTCTCACGTAAAATTTCATCTTCTTCTATAGTTAAATCAATTAACTGAAAGGGAGCAAAAAATGTTTGTCTCGCCAAAGATTTCATATCCCCAAATAAATCAAAAAAATCACACGAACCTGTATAGCGGCGATCCCCATTGTACAACACAATGGCATGCACAACCGGTAGTACCTTACCACGATGCGTACGACGATGCTGATCTAAGATATCCATTTTATATTTAAGCACGCGATACGGCATATCAGCATCTATTTTTCGTTGCAATTCAACCAGCACATAGAAATAAGCCCATGTACCCTCTAACATCACACGCAACAAAATATCCGTTTCCGTCTCTTTCAAGCGCTCATCTACAAAAGAACCCTTACAAACTTGTAACGTTGTTAAATCCATTTGCCGCACCAAATCTCGATTGACATACGTTTCTATAAATTCTCGTGCAACCCGAGGATCATTCATCATCGCTTTAAAAAAATGATCGTGCGGATGATGAATCGCATCTAATAATTCAGCATCTTCACAGGGTATATCTGCCATCTCTATTTCAATATCCATAACACCCAATCCTGATGAAAAAGAAACAGCATTCTTCCTGATTTTAAAATATCATACAACCTTTTCATCACAATAAAGTATAATGACCCCCGTTTTTATGGGGACAAAAACACATGCCTTTGCCCCCTGTACGGAACAAAGATTATAAGATTTTTACACCCAACGAAAAGCTATCAGTAAAACCGCCGGATAACGTACTATCATTAGCCGAATTTACAAGTGAGGCATCCGTCACAGTACCCGTATAAGAAACACTACCGATATTGTCATCAAGCAAATAAGCCATGCTATTTGCAATGAAGAAAGTAACATGCTGACTCACGGCATAATCCAATTCTACGCTCACCAAAGGCCCCATCAGCCATACTGTTTTTGAATAGCTGGATGATGAGTGGTCGGGCTCATCAGTCTCATCACCATCAGATGCAGCTGCTCCCACTACGCTCGTATCCGAAAAAGCAGCGCCCACCCCAAACAATAAATTGATATCCTGACTCACTTGTTTGGCTAACAAGAACTGAGGGGCAAGCGTCACTACGTTATTGATTTTATAATTATAGGTTTGCTTCCCGGTATTATCATCGTAAAAAATGCCATTGTCTTGTGCTGATGCGACAGTGTAATCAAGGGGGGGGTCAACCAACGGAGCAATACACAATACCAGAAACCTTAAGAAACCCTTATTTTCAGACGGAACCCAAAAAACCTTTGTATGCTGAAATCAAAATCCTTTAAGGTCATGGTAAGATTTTTATCAGATCATACAAGGAACTCGGTGCCATGCTTTCCAGAGAAACGACCTTAACCCTCACCGACAAATTAAAAGCTCTCTATCGATCGCAAGATACGCTGCCCAAATTGCTAGACGAAGAGGGGATCGTCGCGCAAAGCCTGAAAGATTATTACATCACCCTACAATTGATTCTGAAAGGAAAAGACCACACGGGCAATACAGCTACTCGCTTATATGACCAAGTGGCGGGCACAAAAATCGCAATTCCAATGGAAAATGTGTTTTCCCCCCTTGATGCAGATCATCCCGCAGTCAGTAAGGTCTTGTTACTGGGCGGTGCGGGCATCGGAAAAACTACGCTGTTGCATTATCTCGCTTACCAATGGGGCTCCCATCGCCTCTTTCAACACCCATTTGATTATGTTTTTAAAATGAGGCTCAAAGCGCTACTCAATGCAGAATGGCATGATTTTTACCACGAAAGAGCCGTCAGAAAAAATCCGCTCGCCTGTTTTATTCACCATAACTTATACTTACAACAGACAGACATTGATATCGACCTGGAAGAGATTATCAATATCACTGACAAAAATAAGGTGTTGTTGCTGCTCGATGGATACGATGAAATTGCGCATCGAGCCTATGATAGCCATACCACTGTGTGCCGTGTGATGGACGCAGTTTTTGCCTATCCGTATGTGGTGATGGCTTCCCGCCCCAATGCCTTAACCCTGACACTAGAAAATCGATTTGAACGTCAAATCGAAAATACAGGCCTCGATGAGCGGGGTATAGAAAAATATATTCACACACACTTTCAGCATCAAATTGCATTGGCACACAGCTTAAAAACTTTTTTGAATGCAAATCCTGCCGTGCAAACTCTCTGCACCATTCCCATTAATACCGCTATTTTATGTTTGGTGTGGGCAGACGACACTGTCCGTCAAAAACTCACGGGAGCATTGCGCCTCACTGATCTGTATCAAGCCATCATCTTGTGGTTGGGAAAACGATATCTCACACGGTATAAACCAGCCGATGCTGCGCTATTATATGACGAACACGTGTGGCATATTACAGAATTACAATTTTTAAAAGAAATCGCCTATAGCGGATTTCAAACCGGTCAATTGGCGATTGATAAAAAATTACTAAGTTCTCTCTTGATGCGAGAACAATACAGTGAATTAACAATTGCAGAAGTAGATCAATACGGTTTACTCAAACCCGAAGGGGATGGCCGAGAGATCGCGAAACAAAATCACTATTTTGTACATCTCACCTTCCAAGAGTATTTAACCGCGCATTGGCTCAAAGAGCAACTCACGAGTCCGGAACCAACGCGCGTGCGTGAAACAGCACACTTTATCGGCATTCACCGCAATGAACCCCGTTATCTGATGACATTCAAATTCTTAGCCGGATTAGTGACACAGGAAGCAGGTGAACACAGTGCGTTATTGGTCACGCGTTTTTGGGAAGCCATTGCCTGCAATGTAGATGGCATATTAGAACTGGGCATAGATGCGAAAATGACGTTGTGGATGCATTTACTCGCTGAGGCAGAACGCCAAGATCCAGAAACCCATCTATCCCGTATTGATTCACGTATTCCCCATCTGACGATCATGCAATCCTTGATTGATGAAACTGTGCTACAAGACTTAGCGCATTGGAGCCCCCTTATTCTTCAGAGTGGTTATGTTTCTGTGGCCATCGCTGAAATGCTCAAAACCGTGTTAGCGACTCATGTAGCATCGTATACACAACAAACCCTGATTGCCGCCATTGATATCCTGAGTACACTCACACACAAGCCGTTATTGGGCGGTAGAACGGATCTCTTTGTATTGCTGATGAATCAACTGATGTCGGTCAGCATGTCCGTTCAACAAGTCATTTTACAGAAACTGAAACTACTCGCGCAAGGTAGCCCGTTGCCGCGCGGTATTCAGCAAACTTGTACCCATCTGATAACACCGTTGCTGGATAACCCTTGGCTGGGTTGCGCGACACTAGCCGTGATGCAATGTTTCGGTCTATCACAACCTGCCGCAGAAAAATTACTGTTGGGATTGCAGGCTCGTTTAGCTCATCCCACACAGGCCGCAATCACAACCCTTCTGCTTCAGCAGGTCATAGCGCTGCTAAAACCCATAGACACGCTATCGAATGCAACACTGACACGGCTCACAAATACGCTCAAACCACTGATGTGTGCTGAAGATGCTTCTGCGTCTTCCCTGGCCCGCGCGGCATTCAGTGAAGTCATGCGCATGATGCCACACGATCAGAAAATAGCCCACTTTCGTGTAGGACTCGCGCAGCAACGTGATGCACTGCCATTGGCCATCACAGAACAACACTTACGCGCCTTTCTAGACACCCTGCCATTACATATGCTCTCGGAAACTGCCGAACAATTATGGCAACAGAATATGCATAATATGCAGGCCACAAGCATCGATATCATTTTGAGTAGCGTGATTGCGCGCCTCACAACCAGTTCATCCGCAGAAAATGCAATCACACAGGCTGTCATCACGCAACTCAAAGCAACCATTCCCTTCAAAAAAGGAGGGATACGTTATGTCAGTGCACTCATGCATATACAACCGGATGTGCCATTTGCAGATGCTATTTTTGGCTCGTTACAAAGAACGCATGAAACAGAATGCATGGGAGAATTTTTAGCCTCACTTCCCTTTTCACTGGCCGAATCTTATTTTCACGTGTTGATCACACATGAAGACTTGGCAATGAGAACCATCGCAGCCCGTGATGTACTACCGGCGCTGATTCACGCAATACCCGCAGAACCCCAATGGGCTGCCCTGCTGCAATCTCACTCCATGATGACACACATAACCACTCTCTTTGATACGGTATTACCGCATTTGCTGGCCTCAACCCGTGATCAGGATGCCTATTTTATTTTTTCATCTCCCATTCAGTCGATCGGCTTGCTCTTAACAATACAGCCCCAGATCCAGGATACGCTGATAACATGGACTGTTGAAACTGTTCGTTACTGGTATACGCAGTGCGCTGAAAAATATACGCGATATCTGAATGGAACGGATTATGCATCTCAAACCCAAAGCAATTTAGCGCGGGATTTTCGCGATAAAGTAGTACTGCCTGCTTTGCACACACTGGTACAAGCCCTCTCACCCCTGTACAGCTTGGAAATTCTGCATGCACTGAGTGAAGATCTTGCGTTGCGTGAAATAGCCATTGCAACGCTGGAACGGGTTGTCACAGAACAGGCGCAACACTTCACCGTATTAGAAATATGGGGGCATGTACAATCGCTGTTAACCGATGCAGTTGCGATCGCACAGCCCGCTGCACGTAGTTTAGCGGCAGTGATCATCGCACATCCACACGATGCGACCACAACAGGGCGTGTCATACAGCAGGTGCTATCCCTGTTCGCAGGTTCAACAGATCGCTGGACGACATTCACGGTACTCCAGATCTTGCTGGAATCGCTCCCTCCCATGCAACCGCACACAGCAGCACCGATATGGCGTGCATTACACCCTTTATTCTCAGAAAAACATTTTGCGCGCGTGTGTTTTAACGTGTGGATGCGTATTCTACCGTTTGAAATTGCCTTTGTTACTGTGCTTGAAACACTGCGTACGTTGATCCTTGTGGATCAAGCGACGGCCATCCATTTGCTCGCAAGTTGGGGAACAACCCTCACGGATACTCAAGCACAGTCTACGCTGTGTCACTTATTTCAACCCTTATTGCAAGATGAATCGTGCACACAAAACAACCGCAAAACAGTGGCGACTGCCTTGATCAGCATGACCTCAACCCTGTCGACTGTCTCAGCAGAATGGGCCTGTGATATGTTGCCCGCATTTAGCATGGCCATACAACCTTATGTAGACTTTGCATATGAAAAACCCTTACAAGCCCTCATGACAGCGCTTGACTGTGGATCAGAAACGCTGCTAGAACGCATGCTCCCGTTCTTACATACTGTGTTAGCACTCCCCAGTAGCAGTACAGGAGTTCAAGCTTCTGTCAGAAAGTGCATGTGCAGTTGGCTACACATATTACTCGACAAGACACCTCACTTCTCTCCCGCGATGGCACACAGGGCATTACATTTATTGCGGGCTATCGCCTCACAAGAAATCAACTATCAACGCAATGTCACTCAGTCTTTACCCCTGATGCAGTGTGTCCACCTCTGTGCAACCGTATTATCGGAAGCGGATGTGATAGAAGCCCTCATGCAATTTCAGCCCTTACTAACGGAATCAACACCCCTTGCGGTGAGTGAATGGGCAGTCTCGATGATGATTGCCTGTGTCTCTGCGCAATCACCCCTGTCTACCGTGTGCGTGATGCAGGTATTACAGCTGATACAACCCTTGCTAGATGATTCACGCTTTTTGCAATACCATCAATCATTCGAAGCTATTCGATACACCCCAACATCCATTAACAGCGCACACCTATTGTCAGAAACGGGGCATTGTCATGTCGTCCTACACACACTCATGACTTTATTGCAAAGCGCTCCTGCCTCAGCCCAATTAACGGCGGCGTATTGGGCGATTCTACAACCGCTGTTATCGCGATCAGAAGCGTTTATTCAGCGACCTGCTGTGGCTACCGTGTGCCTGTTACTCACCCAATGTGGTGATACGGATCTGGCTGATACTGTGCTACAAACCGTGCAGTCACTCCTCCATCATCCTGACACAGCGAGAAAATCTGATTTATTCTATTGCCTCTATACGATCGCACACACACAGGCTCACACTATCACCCTGTGTGCCGCAGTGCACACGATACTAGAAACCGAATTACAGAACCCAGCATCCACGTTACATGCCGATGCAGCGCACAGTATGGTCGCATTAATGACAACACAACCTAATCCTAACGCTTTTGCAACCCACCTGTGGTCTCTCTTGACCACCCTATTGCATCAACCTCACACACGAGAAACACGGTGCACAATCGTAGGGGGATTAGGTGAACTGATTCGTGTGATGCCACTGGATGCAGCGTACATTCAGCAGCTTTTTCCCACAATAGAAGCAGCGCTCTTACCGCATCGTCAAGCGTCTGATCGGCTTTCATCAGAAGCACATAACCTCATGTTATATCTGTGTGAACGCATACAGGCTATGCCATTTGATTTGGTCTTAACACAACGCATCACAACGCTCATGCTCTCTCGCATGGCCCAATCGTATGCAGGACATGAATGGCTAGAACCGTGGATCACAGGCATGCTGTCTTTACCCGTTCCCGAAGCCTTAGCTGTGTTATCTAGTGTGCAGAAAAAATTTGGCGTACGGCAAGAAACTTTTGAACGTACACTGAGCCAATGGGTCTACAAGCAGGTGAACAAAACGCCAGAAAGCGCTTTGCAGATGCTGAAATTATTCATGAAAACAGGCTACACAACCATCATCATCACGGTAGCAGGTGAATTTTCAGCAGATACAGACACTTCACCTGACAAAAAAGAGAGGTTAGCTAAACTGCTGTTAGAGGCTATTCCTAAAGAAACCGAGAGACAGTATGTCACAACCTGCATTCACACACTTCCGTTACTGAGTATCATGCAATTAGGATTACTCCAACACCCTTCACCAACTGTTCGTGCAGAAACCATCACCTGTGTCACCGCACAATTCAATGCACAAAAAACAGCGTTAGCGGATGCCTCACTCATCGGGCTTGCTTTACAGGTGATAGGCTATACGACACCCGATGATGATGCGACACAAGCTGTCCATCTTCTTGCAAAAAATTGTTTATACCAATGGATAGAATCTATAGTCAATGGCACACCTTATATCGTATGGCTCAATCAACACTATGCAAAACTGTTAACGTATTCATCTGAAAGTAGACCATTTCTGAAGGCCATTTATCATCATCTCTTGTATGCCGGTCATTTCAATGAAGACAGTCACACGTTTGTGATGCATTGTATTGCAGCAGGATTTCCCGCGAGCATCACACGAGCAGGAGAAATGATCGTTGAAGGGCAACGCTATGCATTACTCGCAAATAGCAATGAGTCAGGCCTCGCCACTTTGATCAACACAGCGCTCTCTCAATCACAAGATCGATTAGCCCTGCAATATACAACGCATGAACCACTCTGTCTCAATAGTGGGTCCAGTATAACAATGGCTGCCAGTGATGTGAAAAGGGTGTTGAACTTAACGGGCAGCCACGTGTTAATCACGGATCAATGGTTGTTATCATGGCTTCAACCATCGAATACCCAAAATGCGCTGTTTTTATTAGAAAGTCGCGATATATTTGGCGATCGCATTGTCTATACGTTTGATGAAAAAGGCATGACAAGCGCAAAAATGACACTGCATCCCGAAGCGGCCACATCCGAGTGGCGAGAAACCGTATTTGGTCGAGCGGAAGATATAGCCTACACAGCTACAACCGTGATACTGACCGCGAGTGAACACACTCATGTATTATCCAATCCCCGCCACATTCAGTGCTATTTTCGTGAGGCTTATGGAGAGAGAACAACCGTTTATTCCGTGACACAATGGGTGTTGCTGGCACGAGAACTGGATCAAGTCGCTATTTTAGCAAGAGCCGTGGAAACGCATGAAATCAGAATTACCCGTAATGAAACCGCATTGGCTCAGTTGGCTGAAAAGTTAGGCATCACACAAGCGCAAATGGCCCGCATGACGCAAGAAATTGCCAACCTGGATATCAATGCAGACGATGTAGATCACGTGTTCATGTTGTTAGAACACATGAATACCCTCAATGCTGTAATTCAATCTGAAACTACGCGTCAAGCCGAACAACAGGTGATTGCCCGTATACGCGCCAATCCTTATCAAGCCAGTTTTTATCATACGCTCCGCAGTCAATTAAATGCCGTGTATCTCGCGGCCATGAGTGTACAAACGGATATTATTCACAGTGATAAGACCGGTCTGTTAGGCAACATCGGGCAAATTTTCCAAGTGGCCAGCAACTATGTTCCGATTGTGGGCGTGGGCGTGCAATTTTTTGGTGCGATGTTAACGTATGTCGATCAAGTACAACAAACTGCTATGCTCGAACATTATGTGCACGTGGTGGATAGCCCAATGGAGATGGATACGCTTGCTGAAAAAGTTGCGAGAACCTTGGCGTGTACGGCATTAGATCCGAATAAAATGCGGCAACCGCAGCACAGCTTAGTGAAAATGTCAGCGGAGCTTCAATCACGGATGAATCAATTGTTCATTCCCAAACGTGGAGACACCTCATCAACAGCCGCCATAGCAGGTCAGCAAGATGCAGAATATATTGCCAGTGAAGTGATTGCCGTGCTTTATGCAGGAGACGTGCCACGCGGTGATCTCGACACAGTAGCGCGAGCCTTGATTGATCGTGTGCAAAGTGAATATGGTGCCCCGTCAAGGGCGGATGAGGACAATATCCAACTTCCCTATTCCCTTCTCCCGCTTGCGGGAGAAGGTGCCCCGTCAGGGGCGGATGAGGGTAGAACACGTTCTCTCTCCCTTGCAGCAGCCATTGTCGATCGTGGCAAAATGTTATTGTCGATGCATCATGCGATACGTGAAGAGGCCGTCTTAGAACCTATTTTTATCGCCGATTTAGCACGCACATTGCGCACGCCTCGGTATCACGATCACCTATTGCAAGGCGAACCAGACACCGATTTTCAGGAAGCACTGATCCAACACGTCACCCGAGCGTGTGTTGATAGAGGACTATTTTTTCTACGAACACAAGGTGTATTTTGCTGCCCTCAGTATCATTTTACGATTCGATCTGAATATGAAAACGTATTACCCGAGCTGATTGAACACGCGATCATCCACATGACACACACAGAGGAGTTGAGCCGATGAGAAAAAAACAAAAAGCAACTGCCATTTCAGTGCCCGAACCATCCACGGAAATCATGGAAGCCAACCAACAATTGCAGCAATTACGAGACCACATGGCATCAGATCCTGTTGAAAGAATCAAGCGCTCTGGGCCGCAATCCATTATAGAGCGCGCAAACCTAGTCGCCGCAAATGCCGCTATTCCGCCCACATTAGAACAGCCCGACTTACGCATCAGTTGCTGTGTGTTAATGGCCTTGCAGCACTTAACATTAGCGGATGTGTCTGATGTGATCACCACACAGCATCATACTCGTCCGCTTATGCCGGGGCGTCACACTGTGCTGCGTACAACCCATCCTCTCTTAACCTCCAGAATACGCGCCCTCATTCAAATGGGTCATCTCACAGCCACTGAAGCACTGCACATGCCCACCACAGCCCTTGCATTTTTTTCAGAAGAAGCGACTTGTATGCTGTTTTTACGAGGCATCCTGACAAAGGAAGATGTTTTCTCTTTGCCTGAGATCACAGTGGAAGCTTTGCAAAGCTTTGCGATTCGAGATCTTTTCATCCGAGGCGATCTCACCAAGGCGCAACTATTCTCGATAACCCCGGCAACTATTTCGCTGTTGTCTACCAACCGTCGCCTACCATTGACACTCGCTGAAATACTACAGGCACGTGAAGAAACTCGCATGGCGTTAGCAGATTCTGCCATATGGACGTTATGGGATAAAAACAAATTAACCCAAGAAGAGTTATTGGAAATCACAGAACCTGTCGTACAAGCGCTTAAAAATGCGGACGTTCGACTCTTATTTGAAAAAGGTGTTTTGAGAAAAGCAGTGTTCTTATCGATGAGTGCCGATGCAGTCTATGCCTTACAAAATACACAGATTCGTCAGTTATTTTTAGATGGCTGGATTGATCAGACCCTTTTATTATCTCATCCCTGGAAAGAGGCACCCGGCACAGTAGTGGCTGATGCCGAAGCCCAAAAAGCGCTTGCAGCAAGTACCAAACGACCCAAGAAAAATACACACACAACAGAGGAAGCCTATCATGCCCCACGTCCCTAATTCACCGGCCGCATTGCGTACTGAGATCGTATCACGGTTATCCCAGCATCAGTGGGTCAATGTCATTCGTGCGTTCAATCAATTATATACCGCACCGTCAGAACGTATGGAACGCTTTGCCCGATCAGCAAACTTAATTCAGCCATTTTGCAATATCATTCTCAAAGAGCCGTTCTTGTTAAGCAATCAAACTGAAGTACACGATACCACGACGTTGATCAGTCTACTGAGCAACATGATGGTACACACAGTAACGCCACAAGTATGTGATGCATTGGCCTTACTATTATCGGTGTGTGTGGTAGAGCCTACATTACAGGAAGAACTTCTATGCACGCTCACAGCGCTGTGGAACCGTGCAGCGTATGATGAGGACGGCATCACGATTCGCGCAGTGGGCATCATACTCACCGCGTGCGTTTATACAGATAATGCCGTATGGACTGATGCTATCGGCATCAGTATCACCCGTTTGGCGCAAGATCTCTCTCGCACGCTAAAAAAGGCAAGGCTCACCTCCAAACGCGCTGACGCATTGGGATCGCTCTTGGTCGCTTGTATGCAATCTGCAGATAATCGATGGAACCTGATTGTGCAAGAAGGGCTAGCCGCCTTAATTGCGCGATTAGATAAAGTAGCTTGGTCATTAGACACATTACCCGAACCAACAGACGATCCAGAATGTGAGATCTACTTGCCCATTTGTCAGCACTTGCAATCTCTTCTCCCATTATGTATGGAAAAAACTGATCCTGATGTACGCGCAAGCCTGATTCCCTACGCACTGATCGCGATTAATGCATTATGCAACCGCTTAACTTACCGAACATCGGATGTGCAAGAAACCGCTTGTGAAACATTGCGCGTGATATTACCCTCCCTCGTGGCCACGCATGACCCCGCACTGTGGCCTTGTATATGCCCTGTGCTGGATACACTCCTGCGACACGCATTGACTGAAGAGGATGCGGAACTGTCTCGCAGGGTCGGTCACACCCTGTCGGAGTGGTTACTGGCGAGTATAGATATTCCGGATGAGCGCATCCAGGCGCACTTTCATTATATGGTAAACGTCTTATTGCACCGTCTGGAGAGCCAAGCACCGAAAGACATCTTATCTGCTGATAAAGCAGCGATGGTGTTAGCGCGAGTTTTACCGCGCTTCATAGATGAGAACGTCGCTCTACAAACCCGACTATTAGCGGTGTTTGAAACAGTACTGAATCGTTGTGCGAAAAAACCTGCCGCCGATCAAACACTCAGTGCCTTGTTAATGCTGTTTGGGCAATCTACTGCCCCCACGTTACGCGCCTGTGTGGTGCGTGGTTTTAAGAAGCTCTCTGCTCGTGCGTCCTCTATACAATCCGGTGATATCTCCCCAGTGAAGGATAATCTCACACACGTATTATCGACATATCGCGGAATTGCAGATCCGTTGTTGCTAGACCAGATTCAAACGTTATTAACCTCTCTCCACGCGAGAAGCAGCTTCCCCAATGCACAAGAAGCCCGCAACGCAAAAATCCTGTTAGCGGATCTCATTACGCATTGTGCACAGTCTCCTTGTGTAGCCATACAAGCAAGCATCATCCCTTACTTGCCTCCTCTCTTCTGCACAACAGATGATGCAGAGTTTCCCCGTACGGTGCGGGTATTGTTAGGGGTGTTAAAGGGCTATCCCGAAGCGCTAACGCCAATACAAGTGCAAACTGTTATCGATAAGCTGTTGCTCTGTGTCGTAACCGAGAAAAGTTGGGACTATAAAAAAGCAAGCGATTTTCTGGAAATGATCATATCGGCCCTGTCACATATCCCCACCCACATAGACATGCTGCACTATATCGCCACACAAATCACCTATTTGGCCCGAGAGCCGCAATATACCCCAGCGCATAGCGCATGGGATACGCTCCTGTTGCAGTACCAGCAAGCGCAATTGGCAGCACAAGGCGCATTAACCGCTTCCAGAGCAGGCACACTCGGATTGTTTGGTAGAGGCCTTACGCCGATTCCCGCAACGGCCGACCCCGACGAAGCCTTATTGACCCAGCTGGCCCAATTGTTGACCGCCCTGCCTGCAGCAGCAGTCGGTGAAGCAGCAGAGGCTGTAGTGGCCTTAGCATCTGATGCGAATGGCACCCATGACCAGGCGAAAATCCTGCTGGGGTTTTTTGGGCAGTTGGAATGGATCACCCCATTTGTAACGCATGCTCACATGTCTGTCATTTAAAATGAGCGACTGCTGCAGTATCAGCAACCGTAAGACTTGTATTCTATCAAACCATCTTGTAATGTTGTCATATTATAACGAGTGTATAGCTGAGCACAGCAAGAAGTGAGTTTATGACGCACAAACAATTACAGTGGGTAGATGGCGTATACGTATTATCTGTCAAGACATTTCAAGAACGTATTGAGCATATCACAAGAGAAATGCGGGAGCATGCGATCGATTTTGAGTTTGTGTTTGATTACGATATCCCAGATTTAGATCCCACTCTACTCAATAGCATGTTTTCCGCTCAATCCAATTTGAGTCTTGCCGAGAAGTCATTAATACTCAAGCATATAACAGCCTGGAAACGTGCAATTGAGAGAAACCAAAAAAACATACTGGTCTTTGAAGATGATGTTGTGTTATCGCCTAATTTTAAAGCAAGATTAGGAAATATCCTACCTACCATTCAACAGGTAATACCCGGGTATCTATTCTATTTAGGTGGCGAAAATGTACGCGTACCACATAACCTACTGCTAACTTCAGAACTATTTTTTAAATATCGCCTGGACACAGCTGAAGGTTATCTCACAGATTATGTTGCACTTCAAAGAAGAATAGCACTATTACAAAATTACCTGATTACCTTACCAGCCGATCATCTGATTAGAGACCTTGACCACAATGTACATACTGAACATTACTGGCTAAAAACACCCCTTGTAAGACAAGGTAGCTTATACGGTCTGTTTCAAAGCAGCTTAGATGTTAAGCGTATGCGACGTAGCCCGACCTTTAATTACCTGCGATATCGTTATCAAATTCTCAAGCGCAGAACAATTCCCACGTATTTTGCATCTTTGTGGTATAAGATACGACACTTGAAAAACAGAAAAGCCATTTAGATTGTATGATAACCCATTGAATCATTTCTTAAACTGAAGCTTCTCAACGCACATCTATCTTAAAGCAACAATGAATCTTGCTATTCCGTTTAAAATCCTGATCGATCGTTTGCAGGCTGATCTCTTGTACACGATATTCTTCGGACAATGCAGCATCCAGCTTAAATTGACGCAAGTTTGTTGAAAAATACAAGACGCCGCCCACACTCAATAAACGCATGGCAACCTCAATCAATACACGATGATCTCGCTGAATATCTAATGTATCTGTCATGCGTTTCGAATTAGAAAAGGCAGGAGGATCTAAGAAAATCACATCAAATCGTTCGCTGGTATTTTCCATCCACACACGACAATCCGCTTGTATAAAATGATGTTGCGATAAGTTAATATGATTTAAACGAAAATTCTCTTCCGCCCACCGCAAATAGGTTTTAGACAAATCCACATTAGTCGTTAAAGCCCCTGCAATCGCCGCATGCACACTCGCACTCGCTGTATAACAAAAACAATTGAGGAAACGTGTACCGGGTGCAAGCGCTCCAAAACGCAATCGCATCAATCGATGATCCAAAAACAAACCCGTATCCAGATAATCATATAAGTTCACTTGTAACACGACACGACCTTCCGTCACCACCATCGTACGACGTTTTTGATTTAATTTTTGATACTGATCTGTTCCTCTTTGTCGTTTTCGTTGCTTAACTACCAATTTATCCGGATCAATCCCCAATGCCTTAGGAACAACTTGCAGCACTTCTAAGCTACGCTTTTCCGCTTTCTGCACGGGAATGCTCGCAGGTGCTGCATATTCTTGCAATACTGCATAGTCATTGTAAAGATCAATGGCATAGGCATATTCTGGCAAATCTGCATCATAGACGCGATAACACGTGATGTGATTTTTATGCGCCCATTTTTTCAAGTGACTGTAATTTTTTTCCAAACGATTCAGCAGCATGCATGCATTCGGCGATAAAGCGCCGAGGGGACCCTTTAATGCGTTGTCTGCTTGAAGATCAACACAGTACAGCCTACACGCTAATGCCCCGTTATATAATGCATACTGCTTACTGAATTTGAGCCCAATCGACTTGGCCAGCATGGGATTGGCCGTCAAAATGGCGCCAGACCACCCTTGGTAATAGGTATGCAATGTGGCGCCCAATTGTTGATACAAGCCAATCAGTTGCGTTGCCTCACCTAACCGCTCACCATACGGCGGGTTACAGACCACTAATCCGTGCGAAACAGTCGGCCGACTGTCTGCCATCGCTTGCACAATAAATTCCACTAATTCCGAAACACCTGCACGTGCCGCATTCGCCTGTGCATGCGCAATCAATTTCGGATCTAAATCTGTGCCACGTAACATCACGGGCAAGGGTCTTGCGCGTTGCGCTGCTTGTACACGCAATGCTTCCCATAGCACGGGATCATGCGCAACCCAATAGCAGAAAGACTGATCTTGACGCAGCAAGCCCGGCGCCCGCTCTCCTGCCATCATCGCAGCCTCAATCACTAATGTACCTGCACCACAGAACACATCATGAAACCCATAGCCTTGTGCCGCCAACTCGGGCCACCTCGCGCGTATCAGCAGGGCCGCCGCAACATTTTCTTTCAACGGCGCAATACCCGTTTGTATGCGATACCCTCGCTTATGCAAACTGTATCCCGTCAAATCTAAACTAATGGTTAATTCATCTCGTTTTAAATAGGCATGAATACGGATATGGGGTTTCTCTTTATCGACAGAAGGCCGCGTACCATTTTGCTGACGAAAATAATCCACAATCCCATCTTTAACCACTTGCGCACCATACATCGTGTTCCGTATGGCATGGGAGGCACCATGAAATTCAACAGCAAAAGATTTGTCCGATAAGAAGACTGTCTCCCATGGAAATTCCGCACACAGCGCATGTATCGCCTGCTCATTGGACGCAGGCCCTGAGCATAAAATCAATTGTACACGATTAGCAATACGCGACCACAAACACAATTGATAAATAACAGATAATGAAGCTTCGCCATACACCCCTTGCGGACTGACACGACTGACCTCCAACCCTAATGCATTGACTTCTGTCTCCAACACATACTCTAAGCCCTTAGGACAACTGACAAACACTGAATAATTCATAAAATAGACAACCCTTAAGTATTTTTGCGCAGATTATACTACAGATTTGTGCTTCTTAAGACAGCTCGATATACTCCTTCACATTCATTATTCCCTACCATAAGGAACCCCCATGAATCTCTGGTTTAAACATATTCGTTTACTGGCCTTGAATGAAGCCATTCCCTTTCACACAGAAGCACTGAATCAACAATGTGAACAATTACGCTTCACCCCATGCCCACGCCATTTACCCATGAGTCTTGGGTTTGTATCCCCCTTCTCTGACAACGGAGAAGAGGCTTTAGTGTATGGTTTCCAAAATTGTTTATTAGTTCGGCTGCGTATTGAGGAACGCGTGGTGCCAGCACGCGTTCTACGAGAACAATTGACCCAAAAAATTCAACTGATTGAAACGCAAGAAGGCCGCAAAATCTATGCGGCTGAAAAAGTGCGTCTCAAAGATGATCTGTATCAAACCTTATTATCACAAGCTTTTTCTCACTCAACCTATGTGATGGCCTATGTGGATACAGTACGCAATTGGGTATTGATTAATACAACAGCTAAACGACGCGTAACGGCTTTTATTTCTGCGTTTCAAAAAGTCACACAACGCACACTGGTAGCACCTACCCTACAACCAACGCATGAAGTGTTAACGCATTGGTTATTGAATACACCGCCACCCCCGCTCTCCGTATTAAATCACTGTGTACTCAAGGGAATAGAACCCACCACACGCACGGCACGGTTCAAAGCGCTTGATCTCAACGCACCACGCATTCAAGCCTTTTTAGATGGGACATTATCGGTGACCCAATTAGCCCTGCAATTTGGGGAACATTGTAGTTTTACCCTCAAAGAGGATCTACACATCAGCAGCATTAAATTCAGCGAAACTTTAAAAGAAACCATTCAATTAGACGCGCAAGATGCCGAGGCCCAAGCGACCGAAGAATTAAAATTAGCAGCGCAGTTTATGTTAATGACAGACACATTCAGCACACTGCTCACAGCCTTGATGCCACATTTTATGTTGGAGCAAGCCGTTGCGGTGGCGTAACAGCCCTTAGACCTGAATCCCAGGAATAGTACCTTGCAATAACGAAGACATACCACTCGTACCAAAGTCCGAGAAGCCCTTCAAACGCAATTGAATATAATAAGTATTGTTATAGGTATTCACAGGTGCGCCCGTCGTAGTATCCAGCGTCGTACTCGTATAAGCATGATCGATAATCAATCGCAAACCCCAACAGCAACTATCATACGCTAAACCACCATACACTGACTCAATACGCGTTTGCTGGAAATTATAATTCATATAGCCCACCACACTCCACGTTTGTGACAAAGGCCATGTGCCACCGAATGACAGAAAATCGGTATAGTTTGCATAGGCATTACTATCTGTCGTATTACCACTGAACGTAGCTAATGAATAGGGATCTGAGCCTACAAATGAATAACCAACAAATGCAATATGTTTACCATCTCGCGAGTACGTCACATTCGCTGCTGCATTATTAATCTGATGATCATATGCATCCCATGCAAGATTGCCCGATAAAGACCACGCTTGCGTAATGTAATAGGCTAAATCACCCACTAAGGGAGACATGGCACTATCAGTTAACGTACAACCCTCTGACAAACATACCTGCTCAGGCTCAAACAAATAGGCCTGCCCCACATCGGCCTTCAGTACCAACCGCCCAGTCTCATCATTCAACAGACGCGATGTAAAACCTACGCTGATTTGATTCGCATTTTCAAATCGATCAATGCCGTTAAAAATATTGACATCAAATAACTGATCATAATAAAACGGCAACAACACCGTATCAAAGTTGGGCAAGTCATCTTGATTCTGATACGGTACATATAAGTAAAATACGCGTGGCTCAAAAGATTGAGAATAGGTCTGTTTCAACCAAGGAAATTGTTGCCGGAAATATAAGCCCGCATCCACATCGATAATGGGTAACGTGCGCTCTGCATTACTGGCCACCCCGGGATTCAACTGTTGCACCAAGTAATCCACCTGATCTACCGCAACAGCAGGCCTAATATACCCGGCCCGATTCTCAAGATTATATTTCAACTGAGGTCGTACGTGTAACCGCTGACCATTGGGCTCTTCTTTCAGGATACTGGTATAGTAAAAATCAGCTACATCACTGTCTAATACAAAATCTAAATTAGGTAAAATGTTAGGATAATAGCTACTGGCCGTGATTTCAGGTAAACGCTCATACTGATCTAATGCCTCATTTTGATCGGAAATTTGCGTAATGAGATGCAATGTTTGATACGCTTGAAACCACCCACTCACTAACCAATGTGGCGTTTCATAACTGATTTGCCCTAAATTCAACAACTGATTTGTATCAGAAGCCGCTAATGTATTAATGGTAATGTCGGAAAAATAATAAGGATCTAACGTGTAATTCAAATAAATACGCCAATCCAGCACCTGCGCATATCTGCCCGCTTCTTCCATAGACGCAAATAATCGCTGATTCGTTTCATCTGTCAACTGAGTCAAATAAGGCTCATACGTGCTCGTAGGATACAAGGCTATATTAGAATACGTAGATAAAGCAGCCGTTTTAAATACACCGAAACTCGCATCATCCGGCAAAAAACTAAAATAAATCTGACCGCTATCTTTCGGCGTTAAGTATCGAAATAAACTGGTTAATCGAAATCCGTCAGCCCCATAATATTGGGGTGTCAATGTCCAATCATAATTAGGCGCCATATTCCAATAGAAAGGCAACCCAAATACCACACCATTTGACGTGCTAGAACCTGCTTTTGCAGAACTATACCCAACAATGGGCGCTAAAATGCCACTTTTTCGCTCATGCCTCACCGGAAATTGATAATATGGCACATAAAAAAGCGGAACTCCCCCAATCTTGATACGCGCATTATACGCTTTCCCAAGATTGTTAGGCTCATCAATGACAATCTTTCCCGCCTTCAACTGCCAAAAAGGGTGTGTCGGATTGCACGTACTATAGGTTGCATCATGTAATGTAATCACGGTATTCGAATCGCGATATGCACCACTCGCGGTTCCCCACGCGTCAATGGGGCCAGAAGGCATCATAGGTCCAGAAGGCACATTGACCAAATCTGTTTTGTCGCTATAAAAATGAAAAGCAGAGCGCGTAATGGTGACTGAGCGTGGATCAAACACTAAGGTTGCTTTATCTGTTAACAGAAAAGAACCCCATTCCTCTAAACGCACATGACCTTTCAAAATCACCTTGGTAACGTGGCCAGTTTTGTCACGATACACATAGGCTTCATCTGCTAACGCACGTCGCCCAGGCTGTATCACGGTCACATGATCCCGCAAAACAGAAACCCCCGATGCGCGCAATTCAACCGGACCACGCGATGTCAGCGTGGTGGTTTCTTCTGTAATCCCTAAGGGTTTTTCACCTAAAACTCCCGATGCTGTGCTCTCAAAATAACCACGGCAAATAGAATCATTCTTGATCCATCCCAGTTCATGCGCAACAAAATCACGATAAGCAGAACCCGTTAATGTACTGGGCAATACAGACGTCGTCGTTTGTGGTGTGGATGCGCCACCAACATAAATACAAATAACACTACCACATAGGAGGGCAACACCCCGCGCAATCCTGATCCGTTGCACACTTGCTCCCTTTGCAAAAAAATTGAAAGAGGCATCTTACCCTGCTTTGCAAAGAACGTCCACACTGTTAAAGTAACAGAAACCGGGGAGTTAAATCGTGTCACGCACAGAAGTATTAGAAAAGTGGATCACAACACTCTTTCCACATCAACGACCCACATTCGAACGGCTAGCCGGTGATGCCAGCTTTCGTCACTATTGGCGCTTACAAGTACACGACCAAACCTATGTCATTATGGATGCGCCGCCTGACAAAGAAGATATCACGCCTTTCATTTCAATGGCCTATCATCTACGCGCACACGGCCTGCCGGTTCCGGATGTGCTATCCGGTCATCCCGATGGTTTTTTATTATTATCTGACCTAGGAGATACCCTCTTACTGGGAGAGCTCACACCCAGTACTGCGCCGACTTATTATGATCAGGCCCTCAGTGCACTACATCAATTAAATGCTTGTCCACCTGCACCGCTGTATACGATTCCACCGTATGATCATGATCGCTTGCTACAAGAACTCATGTTGATGATGCAGTGGTATCTACCCCATGAAGCCAAGACGCATGCGCATCCAGACAAATTGGCGGCCTTATTCGCACGGATTATCACGATCTGTCTTGAACAACCGACTGTATTGGTACACCGTGATTATCATTCACGCAATTTACTCTGTTTACCTGACAAAACGCTCGCCATTCTCGATTTCCAAGATGCAGTATTCGGCCCCGCAACATATGATTTAGTGTCGTTACTGAAAGATTGTTATATTGATTGGCCATTGGAACAAGTACACAATTGGGCATGGTCTTTTGCGCAAACACATATGTCAGATTATGGCATGGAACCCGTCGATCGTAGCACATGGCTTTATTGGTTTGACGTCATGGGATTACAACGCCATTTAAAATGCCTGGGTATTTTTACACGCTTATGTCATCGAGATCAAAAACCACACTATTTAACCTACTTACCACGTGTCAAACATTATATTCGCACTGTCTGCAAGCTACATCCTGAATTCAAGGCGATACTACCCTATGTTACGTAAAGCGATGATCCTAGCAGCAGGCCGTGGTGAGCGACTCCGACCCTTAACAGACCATACGCCCAAGCCCTTAATCCGCATGGGAGCATACACCTTAATTGAGCATCACTTACTGAAATTAGCCAACAGCGGTATCCACGAAGTGGTGATTAATCTAGCCTACCGAGGCACGGACATTGAAGACGCACTCAGTTCGGGAGAACGCTATGGCGTTTCTATTCAGTACACCCATGAACCAGAAGGCGCACTGGGCACAGGGGGGGGCGTTTTTGCTGCACTGCCCTTATTAGGAACGGAACCCTTTATCCTGATCAGTGCAGATATTTTCACGGATTTCCCGTTCAACACATTACCCGCACCCACAGGGCTGGCCCATTTAGTGGTTGTTGATAATCCTGCTTATCATCCAGAAGGAGATTTTGGCTTAACCACAGCAGGTTTGTTAACCGATACACCCCGTGACTACACCTACGGTAATATCGGCGTTCTCCATCCCCAGTTATTTCATGGCTGCACCCAAACGCAATTTGAATTAGGGCCACTGTTGCGGCACGCTATTCAACAGCAGCAAGTCACGGGTGAATACTACCACGGTGCTTGGTTTAATGTGGGGACGGCAGAAGAATTAGCAGAGGCGAGGCAGCATATACCCATTCAAAATTAAACTTGAAAAAACGGGCACGGGCACGCACGCGGGTACGTTCACGATGGGTTTGAGGAGGGAAATCCACTTCACTTGATGAGCGGTGCAATCGCCGGATGATATTTCACCGGTTCAAATTCTA